>ERZ779637.281-NODE-281-length-37093-cov-13.783493_pt1 | contig 37093 bp, 38 predicted proteins | sample MGYA00514196_ERZ779637 | MGnify/ENA primary metagenome ERZ779637 (study PRJEB29562, sample SAMEA4376700) | mouse gut metagenome | isolation source: Cecum | study: EMG produced TPA metagenomics assembly of the A DSS colitis mouse model was used to assess the...
CGGCAGGCACCGCTCTACGAAGATGTGGTACTGCCGCCTCTACGGCATCATGATGCTCCAACACCTTGATGCCTGGGAAATGCCCTCTGTCGAGGCATTTCAAAAATCATTCTTAGGTTTAGCCGCCTAATAATGATATATTAAGCGATTCCATAAGATTTTTCAAGGCATAGTACCCGCTATGTCCAATGTTTATGTCCATTTTCTCAAATTTCTTTTCCTGCACGATATTCAGTTGTCAATTTTCAGTTAGAATCACATTCATTGAGATTCCGAGAAGTTATAAGCAAATAAAGGAGGATTGAATCATGCAACAAGAATCCATGATATATGAACAGGCCGCGAACTTGGTGATGGATTATCCCAATAACCACACCGTCAAGTTCGAGACTCCAAAGGATGAAATCATTAGTTTGCTTAATGATTTCAAAGAGAAATTTTCCCCGGAAGTCCTGAAATCATTGAGCGATGATGAGCTGCTGGGCTACATTTTCCTGACAGCGGATGGAAACAATGACAGCCTTTGCTATCATTTGGAGTTTAATCCGAAATTGAAGAGAACCTTCGGAAGTATTTCGGGCGGTTCATCTTTCAAGTTCGGGCTTTTCCAACGTCAAGAAGATGGGAAATGGACAACAGGTGCCCCTAAGACACCTCAAGTTCTTTCAGAGGCAGAAGCGCTGCAGTTCGGGAAAACGATTCGTGACAACCTTGTGAATGCTTGTGAGATGATTCAATCCAGAGCACTCGATTCTGTCGAGGCTTATGAAAAACTGGATGATGACTTGAATGCGTTGATGGGAAAGTTTGCTACCTATGCATGGGTACAGAAGTATTTCCACATGATTTTTCCGGATCAGTTTATCGGATGGTATGTAACCGATTGGCTCAAGCACATTCTGTTTGGGTTTGGAATTAATCCAAGTGAAAAATATTATGGAATGAACGGACAGCTTACTCTCATCAAAAAGAGGACAAGCTATATGTCGCCGCATTTCCAGGATATCTGCTATGCGATGTTTGGAGAAATCCGTCATTTCTTTAGACTGGGTTCTTCTGATGATTCTGAACATTATGCTGAAAAATGGAAAGAGAAAGGTATTGTCGCTATAGGCTGGAAAGAAACTGGCGATTTACTTAACTATATCAAGAATGGCACTCTTGACAGGGACAAAGTGGCTGAAGCCTTGTCGACACATTATTATCAGAGCGACAAAAAGACTGCATCAAGAAAAGCTGGAGAAATAAAGTCCTTCTATGAGACATCGTCACCTTCCGTTATTACCGTGATGGATGGATCGCAATTGATAGCTTTTGTGGATGGTCTCTCTCCGTATTTTTATGATGCGAATGAGAATATGGCGCATCAGAAATCTGGAGTATGGCATTCTTCGTTCGACGAATCGGATAGACTCCCGGAAGATGAGGGGTACCTGACGACCTGTTATGAAATCAAAAAGCCCGAAAACCTTTTGTTCCTGTATAAAAAATATTACTGGTCGAACGGCTCAGAGGATTCTTCTGCTACTGCTGACGAATACATACCGATTAGATTCAACACGGGTTATCAATCCTCTTTTGAGAGGAATCGTATCCTGTTTGGCGCACCTGGCACTGGCAAGAGCTATACGATAAACAAGGAAGCGAAAGAACTTATTGGTGAAAATAATGAGGATGACTATGAGCGCGTTACATTCCATCCTGATTATGCTTATGCTCATTTCGTGGGGACATATAAGCCCGTTCCATCCAAAGATAGTCAAGGCAATGACACCATTACTTATGCCTATGTTCCGGGATCGTTCATGCGGGTGTATGTTAAAGCCCTGAAAAATAGTCGAAATGCGAATGTCAGGCCATTTCTTCTCATCATCGAGGAGATAAATCGTGCAAATGTAGCCGCCGTTTTTGGGGATATATTCCAGCTTCTTGATCGTGGTGATGATGAAGTCAGCGAGTATCCGATTCAGGCATCAGAGGATATTAAGGCATATCTTGCAAAGGAACTGGGTGGCAGGCCAGAGGATTATACCAAGATTCGTATCCCCGATAATATGTTTATTTGGGCAACTATGAACAGCGCCGACCAGGGCGTTTTCCCGATGGATACTGCGTTTAAGAGACGTTGGGACTTCACCTATCTTGGCATAGATGATAGCGATGAGAAGATTCGCAGGAAATATGTATACCTTGCGGATGACAAGTCACAAAAGGTTGAATGGAATAAACTACGCAAGGCCATCAACCGTTTCCTTGCAAAAGAGAAAATCAATGAGGATAAACAGCTTGGACCTTATTTCATTTCGAGGAGCATCGTGGCTCCAGCAGAAGGGGATGAAATTGACAGAGAGAGATTCATCCGTGTTTTTAAGAACAAGGTTATCATGTATCTCTTTGAGGATGCTGCAAGGCAAAAACGAGCCAAGTTGTTTGAGGGCTGTTTCCAGAACAGCACACGTTACTCCGAAATATGCAGAGAATTTGACATGAAGGGCATCGGCATCTTCAACCATGATATTCAGCTTGAAACCGAGCCGGAGGAGCCGCAGTGGACACCGCCTAACGAAGAAAACTGAGGAGGTCGCAATAAATGATCTCTGAATTTGTAAGAGAGCAAAAAAGATATACACAAAAAGACCTGTGCAGGATACTGGAGTATTTTGAAGAAAAGGCAATCCCGTTGATTCGGAAATTAAAGGAGTTCGGCGTTTTGAAAGCGGTCCGGGCATCAGATATTCAAAGGGATATGTCTGATCTTCTTGACGAAGACATAGAAGTCGCTGATGTAGAGGCAGGTGAGGATGAATACTACTATGTGTTCACTTTCGTGGGTGTAATAGTAGTTGCTGGACGTGTCATGAAATGCTATCCAAAGTACCTGCTTCATGCGAATCAGCCCAAGGAAGAGCTTCGCCAAGTGCTGAAGGTTCTTGAAAAATACAACACAAAAGAACAGATTGTTCGTATGTTCAATGACAGCAGCGAAAGCAACGCATTTAATCTTCTTGCGGTGCTGCTGTTCCTGTTGCAGGATTATTTCGAGAATGGCGTTTATAACAATACCGAAGACATTATTGAGAGTAACGGTTCTGGCGAGATTTTGTGGGATAAAACGATAAACGAGACATTTACTATGCTCTCAAATAATCGCCCATTCTATACCGATCTCCAAACAAAGAAGCGCGTTACTGATGACTTTGATTATTTCAAGAGGTTGCATGAATGCATCTTAACCAGGGCTTCTGAAGAACTGAGGGAAGCTGAGCTTCTTGATCTCTTTGAAATGACAGGAGTGGATCTGACTGATGAAGTCCTCGATGATTTCGGTGAAGAGGAGTACATCCTCTATCGTATAGAGAAAGAATTGAATACTCAGTTCAATACCAGGAAACAGCTTTTGCTGAAAACCATCTATGCCTATATTGCTCACAGCGGCAGCCTTTATGATACTGATTGCCTGTCGCTCTTCGGTACAAACAGCTTCAATCTTGTATGGGAGGGCATATGTGCTGATATTATGGACAATCAGCTTGATGTCAGACTGGGTGCTTTGCAGTTGCCGACACCGCTTAAGCCGGAATATGACCGAAAGCAAAAACTGATTGATTTGATAGAGAAGCCGCTGTGGTCGGTGACTGGGAAAACGGCATCGGATACGCTTATCCCTGACCTGGTAAGCATAAAAGGAAATAAGTTTATTATATTTGACGCAAAGTATTATAATGCAGTACTTGAACCTGGACAGCCTCCAAAGGCGCAGCCGGGAATTGAGTCAGTTACAAAGCAGTATCTGTATCAGTTAGCATACCAGAAGTTCATCACTGATCATGCCTTTGAAGGTGTCGAGAATTGTTTTCTGATGCCGACAGAAGCAAAGAATATAATACACAAGGGCGAGGCGTCTTTGCAGATGCTTTCTGCTCTCGGATTACAGAATATCAAGGTGCGTTTCCTACCCGCTGATATGGTTTATGAGCATTATCTGTCAGGGCGGAAGATGGAAATCAGTATGCTTGAGTTATAGGAGGGAATGCGTATGGCAACAGGCCGTTCGTTCGCTGAGTTTGTAAAAGATAAATGCTATAACGGCTTGTACCAGACGGCTGAAGACTACGTTAACGAAAACTGGGAGTCGATGGATCTTTATACCCGGAACGTTCACCGCGTTGGGCATGCAGAGATGATCGATGCCACCATTGAAAGAGTGTATGTTCGGGATCTTCCGGAAATGCGTGTCGCCTTTGAGGTCGGTATGAAGTGCTATACTAAAGTTGCAACGATAGTGGTTAATGAGATATAATCAAAATTACGAGTAGTCTCGGAAAGTAGATAGGTGAATCGAAAAAATAGGGTTGTCGAGTGGAAAAATGAGAAAAGAATAACCAGGACGTCAACGTGTCTGACATTGGAGCGGAAGAATTCAATGAAGGGCATGACTTGGAAACCTCCCTTGTGGCAGGTTTTGAAAGAAGATTTTGTAAGTTAAAAGCTAAATTTACGTTTTCGGTTTTGTGTGCTTCTTTAGCCGTGCATCCAGGTGGATGCAGATACAGATTATCATGGTGAAGAAGGAATAACGCTTTCTGGTGTGGATGCCCATATCATGAAGGTGGTAATCATTTAACACCCGTTTATTTACCCTTTCGCAGGAAGTGCGGTTGTTGTAAATCTTCTTATATTCGTCAGTTCCGCGAGAAACCGGCGGGTAAAACCGGATGTCCCAGTCTGGCTTTGTGTGACACAGCGGCCGTAAGAAGAGTAAGAACATTTTTCCTTACAGGGGCAGGAAGCCACTTTGCCGCAGGCGAGCGGGCAGCGCCATTTGCGGGATTGCTTCTGACTGCACGGCTGCTTGGTTAAAAAAGGAGAATCAGAAAATCATAGATGGATTCCGGCGTATGGGAGAACAGATTATTCTTATAAATGATGATTACGGGAAAGTGATGACGGAGATTCTAAATGGATGACATATACTATATAATCGGAACTGCTTATGCCGGTAAATCTACTATGGTAAAGCTTCTGGCAGAAAAATATGAAGGTATTGCCTGTGAAGAGAATTATCATGATCGGTTAGTGGATGAAAAACTTGATAAGAATGAATTCCCATGTCTTTGTTACACCAGAGATCTTCAGGACTGGCGTGAGTTTATTCGGAGAACACCGGAGGAATATGCTTCCTGGATAGATGGTGTTGCCAAAGAATGTGAGATTCTGGAACTTCAGATTCTGAAAGAGTTAAAGAAACAAGGACACAGGATTTTTGCCGATACCAACATCTCAATAGAAACACTTAAGAAGATATCTGATACAGACCATGTTCTTGTGATGTTGTCTGATCAGATGATTTCTGTTAATAGATTTTTCGAGCGTTCGGATAGAGAAAAGCAGTTTCTTTATCAGCTTCTGATGCAAGAACCGGATCCTGATGCGGCGATGGTCAACTTCAGAGAGATGCTTATGCGGGTTAATTCAAAAGAAGCATATGACAAGTTCTTTAATTCAGGGTTTAAGGTGTTGCTACGCGATGATAACAGAACTGTCAAAGAAACATTGGAAATAGTAGAAGAATTGTTGAGGTTAAAAGCATGAATGTATTATTTGCCGTAGAAGTAACCTGTCAATCAGGAGTACGCATTACACTGCGGACTCCGTGAACGCGCCAAAATCTCCGATTTTGTGTGCATATTTTTCTAAACACCCACTTCTATTCATGGTGGTATCATAATGTAGGATATGGGGGTTTAGAAACAGATAGATTGATAATTACTGAAATGGCGATGGATGTCCATGAGAATTCATTGGATGAGGATACAAGAAGATTTGTATCAGCTGAAGTCTTCGAGACTTTGGAAGATGCAAAAGAAACGCTTAAATTACTGATATCTCAGTATGGATCCGAAGAAGGGCCGCTGGTCTATGCAGTGATCAAAAAAGATGAGAGCAAAAACATCGGCTATGTTCAGCTGGTTCCTATTGGAGATGGCAAATGGGAAATCGGATATCATGTTGCAAAAGCATTTACAGGGAAGGGCTATGCGACAGAAGCGGTAACGGCATTTCTGCCTGTGATGGCTGAACGGGTTGGTGCCATTGAGGTGTATGGCATCCGGGTGTGTACTTGAAAAATGTGGTTTTCAGATGTTCTTTACCGGAGAAGGCGCATATCATGACGGGGTTTATAAAATCAGTAAAGGTGTCTGGAAGGCGTGAATGTCCTTTCGACAGGATATGGAGATAAATCTATGATCAGATTAGATAAGGTTACAGGAAATAATGTATGGGATCTTTTGAAACTGAATGTTTCAGATGACCAAAGAAGTTTCGTAGCCAGTAATGAGACCAGTATCATTGAGGCATACACAGCGATTACCGGAAATGGATACGCTTTCCCGTTTGGGATTTATAGAGAAGATACACCGGTCGGATTCCTTATGATTGGCTTTGGCGTTGATGATTATTGGGAAGATGCACCTGCTATAGCAAAAGGTAATTACAATCTGTGGCGGCTGATGATTGATAAGGCATATCAGGGTAGAGGATATGGGAAAGAGGCAGTCAAGCTTGCACTGGACTTTATCAAAACATTACCATGCGGATCGGCAGAATACTGTTGGTTGTCATACGAGCCTGAAAATGAGGTCGCAAGAAAGTTATACAGCTCATTCGGATTTACTGAAACGGGTGATATGGATGGCGAAGAAATGATAGCTGTTCTGAAATTATAGATACCCGATCAAGAGAGCACAGAATGTCGGGTGTTAGACCTTCAGACTGATATACTGATAATACAGTGAGTGAAAGGAGTGGGTAAGATGCAAGGCTGGATAGAGGGATTCCAAGAATCCATCGACTTCATAGAAAAGAATTTGACAGAGGAACTGGACATTGAGGATATTGCCGCTAAAGCAGCCTTGTCACCTTTCTATTACCAACGCATTTTCGGGGCACTGTGTGGTGTGACTGTCGGAGAATACATCCGTGCGCGCAGGATGACGCTGGCAGCTCAGGAGCTTAACGGGAAAGATGTGAAGGTGATTGATATTGCCGTCAAATACGGCTATGATTCGCCGGATAGTTTTGCCAAAGCTTTTCAGAAGTTTCATGGGATTACGCCGTCACAAGCTAAGGAACCGGGGGCACCGCTCAGATCTTTTGCTCCACTGCATATCAAAATCACGATGGAGGGTGGAACCATGATGGATTATCGTATTGTTGAAAAAGCACCGTTTACTATTGTCGGAGTGAAAAGACCGTTCAATTCGGATAGCAGTTATCAGGAAATACCAAAGTTTTGGGATGAATGGCTGGCTCAGGGTGAGAAGCGTCCTATAATGGGAACCTTTGGGGTTTGCCTTGATATGAAAGGAAAGGACTTTGATTACTGGATTGCGGATTTGTATTTCCCGTGGGAAGATATCCCGGAAGGTTGTGAGACCAGGGTGATTCCTGGCAGCGCATGGGCACAATTTCCGTGCACGATTAAAACGCTTCAGGATACGAACACCAAGATCTGGTCAGAGTGGTTGCCTGCACTTCAAGGATACTCTCTTGCAGGAGAATATGATATTGAAGTATATCTTCCTTCAGAAGAGGGATCAGATGATATGAAGGTGTATATTTGGGTGCCACTGAAGAAAGACTGAACAACAAAAAGATGGCCTCTCATCCATAACTGGAAGAGAGGTTTTTTGTTAGGGCATGGCCCTGTTCTCCGTTGAGGAGTTTTTCGCTGTTCCGAAAAACGGAACTTTAGAGAACAAATAAACCACCTGCTATGCGGGTGGTTGGACTGCTTCTCGCTGGAGCCCGCAATTGATTTCGTTACGCTTGCCCGTTCCAAGGGAATAAATGGAATTAAGGCAGAAACCAAAGAACGGGCGGTTGAAGCAAGTAAGCCGAATCTGATTATCGGTTTAAAATTGTCAAGCAGCCATAACTTAAACTCCATTAAGCCTCCAGCAGAGTTGGGAAGAACGGAGCAATAGGCCTTATCAGAATTACAGTTTGAGAAATTGTAAAATCGAAAGCTGCTAAGCTGTTTACCAACCCCAATAATATATAAGTAAATCAGTGGGGCTGGCATTGCTTGTCATACCGGATTTTTCCGTACCAGTCCTGAGTGAAACGTATCCAGGCAGCCGCGGAGATTCCGCTCAATTTTCAGATATGGTGGAGCAGCTTAAACTCCGATGCCGTGCAATCGTTGGAAAAGATGCGCAGATCACCATTGTGTAGATGCTCCTGAGAAGTATAAATGTCTTACTACGTACAGGATGAGGGCAACCGTGCTTGGAAGAGAAGCCACTACTGTGATTGTATACAACCCTGAACTTGAAAAAGGGCAGTTACAAGAAATACAGATTAATATCGAAAAAACGAAGTCGGAGCTTTTGGGGAAGGACAGCGGCGGTAAGCGTTTCCTTGTTAGGCTGTTCCGGCCATAAAGTGTTTCGCGCTTTTGCTTGCTGCTTAAACAGTGATCCCAGCATCTCGGAAACGCCGGATCACGTAATCCAGGCTCTCGAGATATTCTGCATCGCTTTCCAGATGTTCGATGATCACCGGCATATCCGGGTCAAGCTGTTCGATCAACTGCGCGTATTTCTCAAGACGCAGGTCACCTTTCTCGCAGGCTGTCTCCTGCATCTGCAGGGTGAATGCCTGTGAGAGATGTACATTCTTCAGATGGCAGCTTTTGATATGTGTTCCCAACTTGTCGAAGCATTCTGTCATGAAATCCTCATGATAGAAATATCTTTCCGCAGATGTGATCCAGTTGAATACGTCCATATGAACGGCAAAGCGTTCCCGGTCAACGTCACGGATTATTTGGAGATATTCGTCAGGTCCCATGGGATACATCCAGGGCATGGGCTCTATGGTGTAGAAAGTGTTCTGAGGGTTCACATCGTCGATGATCTCCTGAATGCTTTTGATCATATCCTGCCAGGTTTCTGCGGTCATGTTTTCCCGGTAGGGGCCGTCCCATCTTGCACCCTTAGAACCGGAGACGTTGACGCAGCATCGAGCATGAAGCCGGTCGGCAAGGCGCAGCTGTTCTTTGCAGCGGAGCAGGGCAGCCTGTCTTGTTTCCGGATCGGGGGAAATGGGGTTGCACCATGCACCCACTTCTGCGATCATAAGATCATGTGTCTGTGCAGCCCTTTCGTATCTGTCAAGAAGGGATGCTTCGCAGGTGTGATCCACGGGAAAATTCACGGCACGACATCCGAGTGCGGATAATCTTTCGGCCCATTCTTCCGGTGCCTGGTGTGTGAGGGAACTTGATAAACCTAATCTCATAGATGTCCTCCTTTTTATCCATAGGAAATTTGAACATTAGTATTATGTCGATACGCTGCATTTCTCCTTGCGCTGTACGGCAGTTTTGGCACAGATGTTTTGTGGCTTGTTATTTGTCACTTTCCAGCAGTTCAACGATACATTTCAGATCTTTATATGCATTCATATACACGTATCTTCCGGATGCGTCGCCGTACTCACCTTTCTGCTCCAGTGTCATGCCGAAGTCTTCGCATCTTTTCACGGCTTCCGGCATTTTCATGCCCTGAATATTGAAAGCAACGTGATGGATTCCTTCGCCGTGCTCATTCAGGTAATTTCTCCATGTAGAGGATGTCTCGTTGGGCTGGATCAACTCTAACTGCAGTCCCGGTCCTACATCGAAGAATGCAAGGTAGCTGTTTGCTTCCGGTGCCGGTGCGCCCATAAATTGGGTCTGCATGATCTCATATTCACCACACAGGTTTGCTTCCGGCTCTTCTACACCGAGAAACTCGGCCCATTTCTTCTTCGTTGCCTGGATGTCCTTTACGACAAATCCTACCTGGCATACCAAATTTGTTCCTACTACTCCGTTCATATTTTTTCCTCTCTTCCTTTAAATTATTAAGAAATTGCTTCGGATCATATGAGTCTGCGAAGCAAACTTACTTTTGCGGTCATAAGAAATCTATAATTCTCCCGGTGTCATGCCCATGCGCAGCCTCTCAGGTATGGTGCAGGAAGTCGTCATGTTATAGATTTCATGGGTTTCGGCAGATCTCATCATGCCGGTGATCGCCTCGATCACGTGGCGGGCCAGAACACCGCCTGCTCTGGGTGTGCGGCCTGCCCGGATGGCATAAGCCAGGTCCAGGATACCTGCGCCTCTCGTATACTCCCCGATGTCCGGGAAAAGTTCCGGCACTTCCGCGCTGACGTGTTGTTTTGCTTTCGTCTTCGCGCTGTCGCAATAGAGCGTATCCAACGTTCTTTCTTTCCGGTAGACTTTCGGTCTTCCGCCGGACATATTGGGATCGGGTACTTCCAATGTACCGTCCGTACCATAGATTTCCAGCATAGGCAGGTTGGAGTGCCAGATATCAAAGCTGAAATTCATGCTCACGATCACACCGCTTTGAAGCTGTGCCATACCGGAATAATGGGTAGGCGTTTCCACCGGTACGGAGGAACCTTTATGAGGACCGGTGTAGACCTTGCGGCTGGAAAAGCCGGTTCCGGAAAAAGCGCATACGCTTTTGAGTGGTCCCAGCAGAGTCGCCAATGCCGTGAAATAATATGGTCCCATATCATACAGCGGACCGGCGCCTTCTTTATAGAAATTAGCCGGGGCTGGATGCCAGGTCTCCACGGCGCAGGACATCATATTGGCCGTTGCATACAGCGGTGTGCCGATCCAGCCGTCTTGCAGGAGCTTATTGCAAGTCTGCAGGGAAGAACCCATAAAGGTGTCCGGGGCGCTGCCACTGCCAGTCCCTTTTCATTGGCCAGCCGCAGGATCTCGTCTGCGTCGGACAGCGTCAGGGCAAAAGGTTTTTCGCAGAAAAGATGTTTACCGGCAAGCAGGATCTTACGGTTGATCTCTGTGTGAAACTGCGGCGGAGTGAGATTGACCACGATCTCGATCTCGTCTGCGGAGAGTAGTTCGTCCACGGAACAGTCTGTAGGGATATTGTATTTCGCGGCATGTTCTTGGGCAAGCGCCGTGTTGATGTCTGCGCATGCACAGATATACAGCTTATCATAGAATCTTTGGATATCCCGGATATACGTGTTGCTGATCACGCCGCATCCGATAATACCGATCCTTGTTTGTTGCATAGATAGTCCTTCCTTTCCTTTCCGCAGGTTTTGAATGTTAATAAGGCATCGGTTCTCCTTTGTAATTGATGAAGGGAACGTCTATGGGCGGGATATGGTTTTCTGCTCCAGAATATCGAAGAGCCCTTCCGCAGATTCCCGTGGATGGATCTGGGCATTTTCTTTGCAGATTATGGTGTCCAGACGTCCTGAACTTACATATGCAAAGCCTGCCGCTCAGCGGGCCTCATGGCTATAATGGAATCAAAGACCTGGGGCTATATGGTGCAAGTATAACATCCACAATACAAATATTTCTATTCATTTATTGCTGTATAGATATAGGAAATTGCGCTATATTTCTTATAATGATACACTAATTTTATTCGCTTAGTACATACATACAAAAAATATAAGATAAAATTATGCAAATAGCACATATAACTAAAGCAATAATTAATATATAATACAAATAATCCGGCGCTTTCTGTTTATCCCTGCGCAATATAAGAGGAGTTGGGAGGATTACCGTTTATGATCAGATCAGATCTGTCTGAAGCTTTGTTGTTCGACCATGCGATGTCGCTGAATGTCTCGTATGGTCATTACTATTATACTTTTCCGAATCACTGGCATGATTTCATGGAGATCATAGCGCCGCTCAACGATGAGTATACATTGAGCCTGGGCACGGAGACGTGGCAGATGAACCGTGACCAGATTGCACTGATCGCGCCCAGAACACTCCACTCCATTGCCCAGAAGACGGATAAACCCAATCTGATTCTTCAGTTTTCCAATATATTTCTACCTCAGCTTCATGATTTTGCGGCCAATAGACAGGTCTTTCTCTCTGATCCGATCTTGGATATCCATGACGGGGTTCCTTTTGAAGAGAATCCGCTGGAACTTTTGCTGCGGATCAAGGATGTCTTCTATGGAAGAGAAGCTTTCCGGGAGTTGCGGATGTATGAATTGCTGCTGCGGTTCTTCATTGTTGTGGGGAAACACAATACAATATTGCAGAGTGAGCTTTCTGCCCTGAAGACGCCGCAGCAGAAAGCCTACGACCAGAAATTTGAGGCCATATCCAAATTTCTCAGAGAGCGTTATATGAACGACGTATCTATGGAGGATACAGCGGCCTTTGCGGGATTCAGCAAGTACCACTTTTCCCGTCTTTTTAAAGAGTATTATCAGATGTCTTTTCCCGAGTATGTGACCTCCCTGCGTATTGCGAAAGCAAAGGAACTTCTGGAGAATCCGGCAGTATCGATCATGGATGTAGCGCTGCAGTCAGGCTTTTCCAGTATCGCTTCTTTTAACCGGGCATTTAAGAGACAGAATCAGTGCACGCCCTCGCAGTTTCGGAAGATGTTTGACCAGTCCACTATCTCCTGGGGGAGGGCGGAAAAGAAGGGACGTTTGAAATAGAGCCTTAACACTTTGCCGATAATGTGGTAAAGTACTATAGAGTAATCGTATCGGAGAATAAGTGATAAAGAGAGGAAACAGCAATGGAACAGAAGATCCCATACAAAATCTATCTTGAAGAACAGGAAATGCCGAGACAGTGGTATAACGTCCGTGCAGATATGAAGAAGAAACCGGCGCCGATCTTAAATCCGGAAACATTGCAGCCGATCACGGTGGAGGAGCTTTCGGGTATCTTCTGCAGGGAACTGGCGAAGCAGGAGCTGGATGATGAGACGGCTTATTTCGATATTCCTACAGAGATTCGTGATTTCTATAAGATGTACCGTCCGTCGCCGCTTGTGCGGGCTTACTGTCTGGAGGAGAGGCTGGGCACGCCGGCGCACATCTATTACAAATTTGAGGGCAACAATACGTCTGGGAGCCATAAGCTCAATTCCGCGATCGCGCAGGCTTACTATGCGAAGAAGCAGGGGCTTAAGGGTGTGACGACGGAGACCGGCGCAGGGCAGTGGGGAACGGCGCTCTCCATGGCTTGTTCTTATTTTGAGCTGGACTGTCAGGTATATATGGTAAAATGCTCCTATGAGCAGAAGCCCTTCCGACGGGAGGTGATGCGTACTTACGGAGCGAAAGTAACGCCCTCTCCCTCGATGGAGACGAATGTCGGCCGCAGGATCAATGAAGAATTCCCGGGGACGACGGGAAGCCTGGGCTGCGCAATCTCGGAGGCAGTGGAGGCGGCCACCGGGCAGGAGGGATACCGCTATGTGTTGGGATCCGTATTGTCTCAGGTAATGCTGCACCAGTCGATCATCGGTTTGGAGACGAAGGCGGCGCTTGATAAATACGGCATCAAGGCGGACACGATCATCGGCTGTGCGGGTGGCGGCTCCAATCTGGGCGGCCTGATCTCTCCTTTTGCAGGGGAAATCTTAAGAGGTGAGGCGGATTATAAGATCATCGCGGTGGAGCCGGCATCCTGTCCGAGTCTGACGAGAGGCGTTTACGCTTATGATTTCTGCGACACGGGTAAGGTATGTCCGTTGGCGAAGATGTATACGCTGGGAAGCGGTTTCATTCCCTCGGCCAGCCATTCGGGCGGTCTGCGTTATCATGGCATGAGTTCAGTGGTTTCCGAGCTGTATGATCAGGGACTTATGGAAGCGAGAAGCGTAGCGCAGACGGAAGTGTTTAAGGCGGCGGAGACTTTTGCGAGAGTGGAAGGAATCCTGCCGGCGCCGGAGAGCAGCCATGCGATCAAGGTTGCCATCGACGAGGCGATGAAGTGCAAGGAGACAGGAGAAGAGAAGAATATCGTATTCGGACTGACAGGCACGGGCTATTTCGACATGGTCGCTTATCAGAGATATAATGACGGTGAGATGGAGGATTACGTTCCTGCGGATGCGGAGCTTGAGAAGGCCATTGCGAAGCTGCCGAAGGTTTCCGGCCAGCAGTGAGGAAAGTAAGCCGTGTGACCAAACGACGGCTCATGGGCAGATATGGTGGAGTACAGTGGTATAAGATAGATAACGAATGCGCATAGTATGATGGTAATGTTTTTGCCTGGAACGGCACATAAGCTGCACGGTCGGTGAGAATACTGTGCAGCTTATTGCATGTATATAGGTGAGATTCCAAGAGACCATCAACAGGACAAGGAGGACAGAACATGTTACAGACAGGAACCAAGGCGCCGGCATTTTCCCTGCCGGATCAGAATGGCCAGATACACACTTTAGAAGAATATAAGGGGAAGAAAGTTATTCTTTATTTTTATCCGAAGGATAATACACCGGGCTGTACGAAGCAGGCCTGCAATTTCGGCCAGCTGTATCCGCAGTTCCAGGAAAAGGGGGCGGTGGTGCTGGGCGTGAGCAAGGACAGCGTGGCCTCCCACAAGAAGTTCGAGGAGAAGTACGGACTGTCGTTTACACTTCTGTCGGATCCGGAGCTTTCCTGCATCCAGGCTTATGATGTCTGGCAGGAAAAGAAGAACTACGGCAAGGTCAGCATGGGCGTCGTGCGTACGACGTATCTGATCGATGAGGAAGGCGTGATCGTGAAAGCCTTCGGCAATGTGAAGGCGGAGGAGAATCCGGCGCAGATGCTGGGTGAGCTGGAAGAGGAATAGAGATTGGGCCGGCGCTGACAGCATCCTGGTTTACGGACGCGTAGTTTGAGAAAGAGAGGTATTCATCAATGAAGATCATCATCTCACCGGCGAAGAAAATGAATGTGGATACGGATTCTTTCGCGTCCTGCGGTCTGCCGGAGTTCCTTGCAGAGACGAAGACGCTCATGGCGGCAATACAGGCACTGTCCTATGCGGAGGCGAAGGCGCTGTGGAAATGCAATGATAAGCTGGCGGAGTTGAATTATGAGCGCTTCCGGAATATGAATCTGGAGCGGGGACTGACGCCGGCGGTGATGTCCTACGAGGGCCTGCAGTATCAATATATGGCGCCGGGTGTGCTTACGGCGGAGGCGCTTTCCTATTTTGGGGAGCATCTCCGCATTCTTTCGGGATTCTATGGCCTGCTTAGGCCGTTTGACGGCGTTGTGCCTTACCGTCTGGAGATGCAGGCGCAGCTGGTAGTGGGTACATACAGAGATTTATATGCGTTCTGGGGCGCACGGCTCTATCAAAGCCTGACCAAAGAGGATCGGGTGATCATCAATCTGGCTTCCCGGGAATATTCGCAGTGCATCGAGAAATACATAACGCCGGAAGATGAGTTTATCACTGTGGAGTTTGGGGAACTGATCGATGGGAAAGTAAAGCAGAAGGGCACGCTGGCCAAGATGGCACGGGGCGAGATGGTGCGTTTTCTGGCGGAGAACAATATCTGCCGGTCGGAAGGCATGAAGGAGTTTCATGGCCTGGGCTTTTCTTATTGCAGCGATTTATCCGATACGGAGAAATATGTGTTTTTGAAACGGGAGGAAACCGCCGAATGACAACAAGGCAGGAAGTGCTGGCATATTGTATGACGTTTCAGGGGGTATATCTGGATGCGCCTTTTCGTGATGACAACTGGCAGCTGGCCCGTTATCGGGGCAACAGGAAGGCTTTCGCGTGGACTTATGAAAGGGAAGGCAGGATATGGGTTAATGTGAAGGTGGATCCGCAGTGGAGGGATTTCTGGCGGGACGCGTACGAGGCCGTGATTCCCGGATGGCATCAGAATAAAGAACACTGGAATACGGTCATTCTGGACGGCTCTGTGCCGGAAGAGGAGATCAAAAGGATGATTGCGGAGAGCTATGACCTGATCGTCGGCAGAAAGAAATGAGCGCGGGAGTGTGGGAAATCAATCTGAGGAGGAGACGATCGTGGCAGCGAAGATTCTGATCATAGAAGACGAGGCAGTCATCCGCCGGGAACTGAAAATATTGTTGGAAAATGCGATGTATGAGGTGGCGGTCTTGACTGAGTTTCACCATATCCTGCCGCAGATTGCGGAGCAGTCGCCGGATCTGATCCTGCTGGATATCAATCTGCCGGGATGCTCCGGATTCGATCTGTGTACGCAGATCCGTGGAGAAATGGGCGTGCCGGTGATCTTTCTCACGAGCCGCACGGACTCTATGGATGAACTGAACGGTATCTTAAAGGGCGGGGACGACTATATTACGAAGCCTTATCAGGCTCCGATACTGCTGGCGCGGGTCGGGGCCGTGTTGAAGCGCACCATGGGCGGCAGGCTGAAGGAGCAGACGCAGTTTGTCCACAAGGATGTGCGGCTGGACATTGCCGGGTGCGTACTGACATGCAGGGATAAGCAGGCGGAACTTACCAAGGCGGAGATGAAGATATTATACCGGCTTTTCAAACGGCCTGGGGAATATGTCTCCCGGACGGATCTGATCGAGTATTTGTGGGAGAATAAGATTTTCATAGACGATAATACATTGAGTGTGCATATGACCAGGATCCGGGAGAAATTAAAATCGATCGGGGTGCATGAGCTGATTGTGACGAAGAGAGGGCTTGGGTACCGGATATGAGAATGAGCGTGCTTGCATTTTTGAAAGACAGGTTTCTTCTTCTGACGCTGCATCTGGTCTGTATGGGGCTGGTGAGCGTATTTTTAAGGCTGACGGGATACAGCGGTGCGAATCTGGCGATCCTCCTGATCTTCTGGGGAATGATTGTGTGTGTTTGGCTGGTAGTTACTTATCTTGGGAGAAGGAAATATTTTGAGGAAACGGGGCGTATTCTGGAGCAGGTGGACAGGCGGTATCTGCTGGGGGAATTGCTGCCGTCATCCGCAAAGCTGGAAGACAGATTGTACCGGGATATGATACGGCAGTCGAACAAGTCCGTGATCGAGCGGATCAGGCAGGTTGAAACGGCAGAGAAGGAGTACAGGGAATACATAGAGAACTGGGTGCACGAGGTGAAAGCGCCGATCACGGGAATTTCGCTGTTGTGTGAGAACGGGAGCAGAGCATCCGAGCTTCAGGAGACTCTGCGGGCAGTTAGCCTGGAGAATCAAAAAATAGAAAATTATGTGGATATGGCGCTTTACTACGCCAGATCGGAGAATGTCTACAAGGACTTTATCATCCGCAGGACGAATCTGCAGGAGACGGTGGAAGACGTCCTGGAAAGGAACCGTCTGCTGCTGATCCAGAGCGGTGTGCGGGCGGAGGTGAATTGTCCGGATCCGGTCTACACGGATGGAAAATGGGTTAATTTTATCGTAAACCAGATGATCTTAAACAGCGTGAAGTATTGCGGTCAACAGCCGGTCTTCCGGATCCGGACGAAACGGGAGCGGGACGGAGTGTGCCTGACAGTGGAGGACAACGGTGTGGGAATCCGCAGCGAGGAGCTTTATCGTATTTTTGAGAAAGGATTTACGGGCAGTAACGGCCGCGACCATGAGAGGGCCACTGGCATGGGACTGTATCTGTGCCGGAAGCTGTGTGATAAGCTGGGAGTCGGACTGCGAGCCGAGTCGGAATACGGCAGGGGAACGAGGATGACGTTGTTGTTTCCGATCAGCATCTATATAGACAGGGAACAGGAGGATTGAGGTTATCTTTCAAAAAAGTAAGATAACTTCAATCTTTTTCTATAGGAAGGAAACGGGAGGATGCTAAACTGTTGTTAAGCCGGGCGTAGCAGGCAGGGTGTGCCTGGAGAACGGTGTGATTTTAGTTGGGGCGGGCGGTCTGTGCCGTGGACAGACTGCTGAAAGGAGTGAACGGAAAATGAACGACTATATCCGTATATGTGAAGTGGAGAAATATTATGGCAACGCGGCTAACGTGACAAAGGCCGTGGATCGTGTCAGTTTTACGGTGGAAAAGGGAGAATTTGTGGGCGTTATGGGACCATCCGGATCGGGGAAGACGACGCTCTTAAATCTGCTGGCGACGATCGACCGGGTAACGGCAGGGCATATTTATTATGAGGACACGGATATCACCGAGTTGTCCGAGGATGCCTTATCGGAGTTCCGTAAGGATAATCTGGGATTTGTATTTCAGGATTACAATCTTCTGGATACGTTGACGATTGAGGAAAATATCGTGCTGGCGCTGACACTGCAGGAAAAGCCGAAGAAGGAGATCCTGACGGCCTGTGCGCAGATCTTAAAGCTTCTGCAGATCGAGGATATCCGTGACCAGTTCCCCTATCAGGTATCAGGCGGGCAGAAGCAGCGGTGCGCCTGCGGTCGGGCTATGGTGAACCAGCCTAAGCTGCTGCTGGCGGATGAGCCTACGGGAGCGCTGGATTCCCGATCGGCGCAGATACTTCTGGAGACGTTTACGGATTTGAACCGGGAGATGCAGGCCACCATCCTGATGGTGACGCATGACGCCTTTTCGGCCAGCTACTGCGGACGGATCCTGTTTTTGCAGGACGGAAAGATCTTTCATGAGTTGGTGCGGGGTACAAAGAGCAGGAAGGTCTTTCTACAGGAGATTCTGGATGTTTTGTCGCTGACGGGAGGTGTATTGTCCGATGAGAGAGGATAAGAAATATGGTTCTTTTTACGACAAGCTCAGCGTGCGCAATATGAGGCGTTCCGCACGGGATTATCTGGTCTATATGCTCACCATGGTCCTGGTGACGGCCCTGATGTATGCCTTTAGCAGCCTTCTTTTCCAGAATGAACTGGAACGGCAGTTTACCATGAAACTCAATGGACTTATGGAGATAATGGTGGGGCTTTCGACCTTTTTTATCATCCTGATTGTGTCCTGGCTGATTAATTACATGGTGCGGTTCATGTTGGAGAAGCGCAGTACGGAGTTTGGCATTTATTTACTGCTGGGCATGAAAAAAAGAACCATTGCCAGACTGTATATGCGGGAAAATATTCTGCTTGGCGGTTTGGCCTTTGTGATTGGAACAGTGGCAGGCATTTTACTGCAGCAGGTTTTGACGTCGGTGATGTGCTCTATGGTAAGGATGAAGTATCATCTGCGGATCAGGCCGGATGGCGGGACATTGCTTATGACGCTGTGTTGTTACGGCAGCTGTTATCTGCTGGCGCTTTTTCGCTGCAGGCGGAAGTTTAAGAAGATGAATATTCAGGCGCTTATGAGCGCCAGACGACGCAATGAGGAGATCAAAGAGAAGTTCGAGCGGGCCAAACAGATTCTGTTCCCTCTTTCGGTTATTTTTATCCTGTTATTCTGGCAGCTGTTCGGACGACTGGCTGACACAATGCAGACGACGGTGTTTGTGGTGGGGTTGGTGATCACAATCTATCTTTTCTATATGGGCCTGTCGGCCTGGATCGTCTGTTATGTGCGCCGAGGTGGGGCGGCGATTTATCGAGGGCAGAATTTGTTCCTGCTGCGGCAGTTTGCTTCTAAGGTGCGGACGATGCAGTTTACCATGGGAACATTGACATCGCTGTTTACGCTTGCCCTGTTGGGGGCATCTTTTGCGTTGATGTTCAGTGATTACGAGGATACGGTGCTGGACGGGAAATTTCCCTTCGACGTGCAGATTTACAGTCAGGAGATTGGGTATGATTTTGCAGAGGAAAAAAAGGTGATCGGGGAGGAGGCCGCAGTATCGTCCTATTATACCTATCATATCTATACGGATGGCAGGAATGCGGTCAATACCTGGATGCTGACCCATTTGCAGGCATGGGGCGCCATGTACAGGAATGCGGGCGGTACGCCGGATGAGGCGGCCATCGAGAGAACCCTGCGGGACGAAGGCGGAGACGGCACCTATTATACGTACGATACGTATATGGGACTTACGGATTATAACCGTCTGCGGGAGATGCTGGGCTATAAGAGGGTAGAACTTGGACAGCAGGAGTATCTGGTACAGATTAAGCCCCGGCTGGAGCAGGAAGTGCAGAAGATTGGGGAAGAGCTGGCAATCGGGAATGCGGCGGGCGACGGGTTCCTGACCTGCGCGGGCATTTGGGCGGAGCCCTTTTCTCAGGACGGACACAACGGAGCGGATTATATGGTGGTGGTTCCAGATGAGGTGCTGACGCGGATGCGGCCCTATTATACGGAGCTGGTGGCAGATCTTGACGGGACGGCGCCGTTCGGGCTGCAGCTTAAGCTGGAGGAGCTGTTGCCGGAGGAAGATCCGGATGCGGAGGGGCATTTGGCGGGCGATCTGTGTTGCGGTTCCGACACTATCATCAGTGTTGCGGAACTCTGCCTGGTACGGGATAATCTGCTGCCGGAACTGAAATATATGCTGGCTTCCATTATACTTCCGCTGTTCTATATCGGTCTGGTATTTGTCTGCGTGGCGGTGACGGTGCTGTCCGTGCAGCAGGTGAGCGATGCGGCCAGGTACAGGCACCGCTATGACGTGCTGTCGAAACTGGGACTGAGCCGTACGCGGATAGAACGGCTGATCTTCAAGCAGCTGGCGGCCTTTTATCTGTGTCCGGCGTTGCTGGCAGTGGTGATCAGCGGACGGATGATCCTCTTTGCCAGCGACCGATTTATCATGATGACAGGGGTGCCCACCGTTGTGGGAGGATTCTTCGGGAAAAGCGCCGGGCTGTTTTTCGGAATCTATCTGGTGTATTTTGCAGTAACGTATGTGGAGTTTAAGCGGAGTGTGGAAGTAAGTGAGCAGGTTCCTTTTTGAGTTCAAGTAGACATTATAAATATTTCTTTGTTGCGTAAGGTAACTGAATGCGATATAATTACGGATATAGTAAGGAAAGAGGACACATGATGAAAACAAATAATACACTGAAGAATAGCGTAATAAAAACCGATCAGCTGGAGATTGGTGAGAATGTTTTTAAATACAACCGTACTGTAATCCAATTGAGCAATATATCTTATTTCAATATCGCTCCAATGACAAAAATGGAATATCCTATATGGGCATTTGTAGGTGCATTCATTGGCTTGCTTTTACTATTTATGAATCAGGGAATTTTGATTTTAGCCGGTTTGATTGTGATTGTGGCCAGTGTGTATGAGATTTACAGAATAAATAAGAATAATAACAATTTGGGAGAATACTTAATCCTGAGGTTAAATTCAGGAGATGTTCTGCATTTTTCCTGTTATAGTAAAGAGTTCCTTTACGCGATAGAAGGTGTAATAGCACAATGCTTTAAAGATAGTGAGATGAAATGCAAAATTGATTTAAAGGACTGTGTAATTACATATCAGGAGGATAATATGAATATACATAATAATTCAGGGAATATTGTGAAAGGTGATGGAAATACGGTTACGGCCACGAATACGGGAAACATTAGTGAGCAGGTGCAGATCAGTGATGACGAGTGGATTCAAATAGAAAAGGCATTTGGAGAAATTGCTTCCGGGTTGGATGTAAACTCGAAGGAACATATGCTGGCAGTGAGTGCGCAATATCAGGCTGGCAGAAAGAATAAGGCTGGACTGCGGGAAATCATAATGGAAAATATAAATGATTTTAGAAACAGCATTTTCTCTCAGATGGCAGTGGCTGGAGTGATTGAAATAGTGAAAAAGATAACGGGATTAAGTTTGTGATTTTAAAGTACGAATGACTGAGGAATATCTATGGAAAATGAAATATTTATTTTTCCTGATTATTTTTCTGAAAACGCGGTAAAAGTAATATTATCAGAAGGAAAAAAAGATAATTTACATATTTTTAGGGTCGGAAAATATGGTCGGGATAAAACTACAGCTTTTTTAAATTATTATGAAGAGATTTTATCTGGTTTGAAGACGGTTAGAAATCCGCAAAAATATTTAGAGAAATGCAAAAATAATATCGACCAGCTTTCCGTATCGTGCTATTATGATATAAATGATCTACAATACTATTTCGAAGTTACTTTGAAAGATAACTATCCTGAGAGAGTTTTGTTGGAAGGAATGTCAAATTCACAATATGGTTTAATTCAGAAAACTGCAGAGAGAAAAAAAGATGTAAAAAATTCACATGTAGATTGGTGGTTATTTAAGGGTGCGACTCCCTGGGTTGATTTTAATGAGGTGAAGGTTGAATAAATTCTCTGATGAGCAATTTAGTTCAACAAACTGAACAAGTTCAGTTAGAATTTGTGACGCTTCGGAATGGAGGAAAAGATGAATGAAATTTATTTTGAAAATGTAGTTAAAGTAGGAAATTTGTTTTTGGAAAAAGTATTTAATAAATTCGAAGATGAAAATATTATATTTATATGTAAGGACATACATGAAAATAGATATTTATGTATTTGCTATGAATTTCGATTTGCTTTGAAATGGATTTTGTGTAGAATATCTCCGGAAATGCTGGTAAAGCTTCTTACAAAAAGAGAAGATATGAGAAGTGTTTTTGAAGTGGAGTCTAAAGAATGGATCCGCATTGTTTATCAAAACGGAGACGAGGAGTCAGAGATTATATCAATGGATAGCGTGGATGCAAATATTCTTCCTCGACATGGAGTGTTTTTGAAGGCTGACCAGGAAAATGCAAACTATTTAAAATTTATATGTTTTCACTATTTGAAGACTACAACAATTAAATGTTGCAGTTCGGTAGATTATAGATTAAATAGACAGAAGTCATGTATGAGTAATGTACTTGACAGGCTTAGTTCTGATTTGGTTATTTCTTATAACTTGCGAAATGCCCGTGTAATAGGGCAAAAGGAAAACCTGCTGATAAATTTGAATGATGCAGCGTGAGGAGCCAACATGAAAGAAAGCTTTTTTCAGTTTAGAGATCCACAATTAATAAATTTAGAGTTTGTTATAAATGAAGAATTTGATGAAGAGCTTTTTGCGGGGTTCTCTATAGAAAGTGAATTACAAAATGGAATTATAGAAAATAAAAAAGAAGCAGCAGTAAGGCTGAAATTAAAGATAGGTGATAAGACCGAAAAATATCCGTTTTGTATTATTATAATAATGTCAGGAGATTTTACATGTAGTAAAGAGGAGTTTTTTGATAAAATGATTCAAACGAATGCACCTGCACTACTTTTATCCTATGCGAGACCTATTGTTTCATTAGTTACCGCACAGGCCGGGTTTCCTTCGTTTAATTTACCATTTATGAATTTCACAGAGTAATAGATTACGAGTGTAATGTGTTAGGAGAGCCAGCGGCCCCATCTGATATAGGAATATGATCAGATGGGGTTGCTCTGTGATGAGATTGTACTCACTTAACAATTATTTATAGAAAATTTATTTGCTATTCTTTAAACAGCAGTATATCATGTAATTATATCTTAAATGCAATTTGCTTTTCATGGTTGGTTCTACCGTATTTCCTGTAGGTGAAATTATACAAAAGGAATGATACAATATGAGTGTATAGAAAGGAAGCGGTAGGCAGAATATAAGAATTACAGAATTTCGGCAGAGCGGCCGGTTTCTCTGCTGTAATGCTTACATATATAGTAAACGACATAACAAATTTCTGCTTCCGGTTCCTGCCAAAGCCATATACGGGAGCTTTTGCAGGATCGAAAACGAAATTTTTAATGTCGTTAACTATAAGAGAGAAGCAGCAGTGAGAATGTATCAGGACAGCGGTGTAATGGTATAACAGGGAAAGGAAACGGTTTAAACGCAATTATGTATCACAGGAAATCAAGATTACAGAGCTTGATGATATTGGCATTGGACTGTATCTGTATTATGGTCAGTCTGATGATGGCCAACTATATCAGGAATGGCAGAATCTTTCGCAGTGACAATGAGCGTATGGACTTTGGTATGCTCCTTGTTGCCTGTCTGACGGTATTTCTGGCCATGAACCTGCTGCGTAATACCAACCGTAATATGTTCCTGCGGGGTCCGCTGCATGAAATGATCCATATTATCAGGAATAATCTTCTGATGTTCGCGGGTACGGCGGTATTTCTCTATTTTCTGAATATTTTGGATGCATATTCCCGTCTGGCTTTTTTTTACTTTCTTGTACTTGACTGTGGATTGATGCTCGCGGTGCATCAGATCTGGAAGAAGACGCTGCCCTTTTTGTACAAACGTTTTGGAGAGGTGCGGAATCTTCTGGCTGTAGCGGACGAAGAATATGCGGAAGCCTTGGTGCATGATCTTACGGGTATGAAGGATTTCAGTTATGAGATCACGGGTATTGTATTGCTGGAGCGGGAGGAAGCAGCGGCAGGAGATTTTGGAGGAATCCCGATCGTTGCGAATAAGGGGGATCTGGTGGATTACTGCAAGGGCGCCTCTTTGGATGAAGTGATCATCGCGGTAGCCGGTAGCCGGAAGAAGGAGATTCTGGCCCAGATGGAGATTTTGGCCCAGATGGGAATCACACTTCACTATCAGATTCCGGTGCCGGAGCTGTGTGGAGCCAGACAGAAAGAACTTTCTCAGTTTGGCCGTTTTTATACGGTGACTTATGCCAACAGGGTGGCGCCGGTAGGTCAGCTTCTGCTGAAAAGACTGCTCGATATATGCGGGGCGCTGGTGGGCTGCGTATTTCTTTTGTTGCTTACGGTCGTTATGGGGCCGCTTATCAAACTGGAATCGCCAGGACCGGTCTTTTTCTCCCAGAAACGAGTGGGGCGTAACGGGAGGATTTTTAAGATGTATAAATTCCGCTCTATGTATGCGGATGCGGAGGAGCGAAAACAGGAATTGATGAAGCAGAATGAGATGAACGGTCTGATGTTCAAGATCGAGAATGATCCGCGGATCACAAGGATCGGCCGGTTTATGCGCAGGACAAGCCTCGATGAGTTTCCGCAGTTTATCAACATATTGAAGAGTGATATGTCACTTGTGGGAACGAGGCCGCCCACACTGGATGAATTTGCGCAGTATAGTCCTTACCATAAGAAAAGGCTCAGCTTTCGTCCGGGACTTACAGGCATGTGGCAGGTAGGCGGAAGAAGCGAGATAACGGATTTTGAGGAGATCGTGCGACTGGATGTGGAGTATATTGACAACTGGTCTTTTATGCTGGACGTGAAGATACTGCTGAAGACTGTGCTGGAGGTATTTAAGGGGAGCGGTGCGAAGTAGAGCACTGTGGGTGACATTTTCGGTCAATTTACAGGGCGGTACGGTTGAGAACAACTGCCGAATGGGATTTTGACGGCAGTTCCTCAGCTTTGATCAATACACAAACAAAATGTAAGGAGGGTAACAAATATGATTCTTTATGTCAATGCGGCAGCGCCAAGAGAGGGCAACGGCAGCAAAGAAACACCGTTCCGGCATATCAACGATGCGGCGAAGGTGGCAAGGCCAGGAGATGAGGTGCTGGTGGCGCCGGGTATTTACAGAGAATATGTAGATCCGGTGAATGCGGGAACGGAAGAGGCGCGGATCGTGTACAGGAGCGAGGTGCCGCTTGGGGCGATGATCACCGGCGCGGAAGAGATGAAAGACTGGAAGCACTATGAGGGGAATGTGTGGGTGTGCCGTGTGGACAATGGTGTATTCGGCAGCTACAATCCATACACGACTTTTGTCGGCGGCGACTGGTATTTTGCGCCGGTTGTAAGACATACCGGTGCGGTCTATCTGAACGACAGGCAGCTGTACGAGACGGAGACGTTAGAGGAGTGTATCAAGGGCGAGATCTATCCGCCTTCCTGGGAGCAGGAGTGGTCCGTCTATAAGTGGTATACCGAGCAGGACGGCAACGAGACGGTGATCTATGCGAACTTCCAGGGTAAGAATCCTAATGAGGAAAAGGTGGACATTAATGTGCGCCGCAACTGCTTCATGCCTTCCAAGACGGGTGTGGGCTATATTACATTCAGCGGCTTCAATGTGAATAAAGCTGCGACCACATGGGCGCCGCCGGCAGCCTATCAGGACGGTATGGTGGGTCCGCACTGGTCCAAAGGTTGGATTATCGAGGACTGTGAGATCAGCAACAGCAAATGCTGTGGTATCTCGTTGGGTAAGTACTATGACGAAGAAAACGATCACTATTTTACCCGCAAGCATGTGAAGAGCCCGACGCAGATGGAACGCGATGCGGTATGCCGCGGCCAGTATCACGGCTGGCTGAAGGAGAAGGTGGGCAGCCATATCGTAAGACGCTGCCATATCCATCACTGTGAGCAGACCGGTATCGTGGGCCGTATGGGCTGCGTATTCAGTCTGATCGAGGACAACCATATCCATAATATCAACAATATGCAGCAGCTGGGCGGCGCGGAGATTTCCGGTATTAAGTTACATGCAGCAATCGACGTTGTGATGCGCCGCAACCATATCCACCACTCTACGATGGGTATCTGGTGTGACTGGCAGGCGCAGGGGACTCGTATTTCCCAGAACCTTCTGCATGACAATTACGCGCCGGAAGGCGTTCCCATGGCACAAGGCGCGATGATGAGTCAGGATGTGTTTGTTGAGGTGAGCCATGGTCCGACGCTGATCGACAATAACATTATGCTGTCTAAGGCTGCTGTCCGCATCGCAACGGAAGGTGTGGCCTGTGTACATAACCTGATCTTGGGCGCTTTTACCGCAGTAGGCGGCGGCACGGACAATATCGTGAACGGTGTGAACCAGCCACGTTATACCCCGTATCATATCAGACACCGCACTGAGGTGGCCGGCTTTATGACGATCCTGCATGGGGATAACCGCATCTATAACAATATCTTCATCCAGAACTGGCCTGTTAAGGAAGTGGAAGAAAAGGAAGATATGGGATTCAGGATGGCGGACAATCAGGTAGTGGGTACGGACGTATTTGATGACTATCCTGCATATGAAGAGTGGATCGAGCATTTTGATATGGATAAGCAGGCTGATATGATGAAGCTGGCGTCCTATCATTTCTCTCATCTGCCGGTGTGGGTGAACGGTAATGCGTATTTCAACGGCGCCAAGGCGTGGAAGAAAGAACAGTCAAATCTGATCGATACGGAACATGCGGCAACAGTGGAACTGGTGGAGAAAGATAACGGATATTTCCTGAAAACGAATGTATACGAACTGCTGGGTGATTTCCGTGACGGCATCATCAACAGTGACATACTGGGATATGCTTTTGAGCCGGAGCAGAGATTCGAGAATCCCGACGGGACAGCGATCACGTTCAATGAGGATTATCTTGGCTCCCACCGCGGGCTGGATGCGGTTCCGGGGCCGTTTGCATCGGGAGAGGAAGCGGCGAAACGGTTATGGTAAGCATCAGAGCCTGTGTTGCGTAACGGGCTATGTCAGAAGCCGTTGGCAGGTCGTATGAGATCTTAACGATCTGCAACATGTTTTTACAGGTTTCAATGGGTTTATGAAAGACTCCGCGTTGAAATTGGCGCGTAGAGCAGCGGTCTGGCCGGAAGGGGTTCGGGAGCTGCCTGCCGGGATTTCGGATGCGGAGTTTTTCTGCGGAGACAGGTGTTGTGGATTAGTGTTGACAATTTATGATGGGTGCTATAGAACTTTATATATGTGATATTGTTGATGGAAGATAAGGAGATAAAAGGGAATGTCTGAGAAGCAGCAGACAAGAGAATATCTGAAACAGGTCATACAACTGAGCATCCCGGCGGTGCTGGCCCAGATCAGCTCGATCATCATGCAGTATATCGACGCATCCATGGTGGGCAGTCTGGGTGCGACGGCGACGGCGGCGATCGGACTGGTTTCCAGCACGACTTGGCTGTTTGGCGGGCTGTGCGTCTCTGCGGCTACCGGATTTTCGGTGCAGGTGGCGCAGTTGATCGGGGCGGAGCGGGATAAAGATGCGAAGGATGTCCTGCGGCATGCGATCCTGTGTACGTTGGTGTTCGGGCTGATCGCCTCCGCGGTGGGGATCGGCATCAGCTCATATCTTCCTGTCTGGCTGGGCGGAGCGGAAGAGATCCGGGGGAATGCTTCCCGATATTTCCTGATCTATGCCTGTGCGCTTCCGGCCGCGCAGATGCGCCATACCGCCGGAAGCGCGTTGCAGTGCAGCGGTGATATGAAGGTGCCGAGCCGGCTGAACATCATGATGTGCGGGCTGGATGTGGTGTTTAACAGCTTTCTGATCTTTCCAACAAGACAGATTTCTCTGGCAAATATCTTGGTTACGGTGCCGGGAGCAGGCATGGGCGTGACGGGTGCGGCTCTGGGAACAGCGCTGGCGGAAGCCGTAACGGCGGTGTTGATGATGTATGCGGTATGTTTCCGGTCGAAGAGGTTGAGGCTGGCAGGTCGGCGGCAGCTCTGTGCCGCGCAGGCGGATCTGTCGAGCGGTGTGTCTGTTGAACATACATTTCCGGAAACGTTCTGCTTTCAGCCTAAATATCTGCATACGGCGCTTCGGCTTGCACTGCCGATGGCCTTTGAGCATACGGTAATGTGTGGGGCACATATCGCGGAGACCCGTATCGTAGCGCCTTTGGGGACGGTATCGGTGGCGGCCAATTCCTTGGCGGTGACGGCGGAAAGCCTTTGCTATATGCCGGGCAGCGGTATCAGCACGGCGGCAACGACGCTGGTCGGACAGAGCATTGGAGCCGGAAAACCGGAGCGGGCAAAGCGTTACGCAAATCTGGCAGTGATACTTGGCGCAGCCGTGATGACCTGTACGGGTGGCCTGATGTTTCTCGGCGCTCCGCTTATGTTCTCAATGCTGACGCCGGATGCGGCAATCCGCCAGTTGGGTGTGAGGGTGCTGCGGATCGAGGCCTTCGCAGAACCTTTGTTTGCAGTGTCTATTGTGACCGCCGGCGCATTGCGGGGCGCAGGGGATACGCTGATTCCCAGTATGATCAATCTGGCCAGTATGTGGGGCGTCCGCATCACGGCAGCTTCCCTGCTGGCTCCGCGTCTGGGATTGGTGGGCGTGTGGATTGCCATGTGTGGGGAATTGTGTGTGCGAGGATTGCTGTTTCTCGTGCGGCTTCTGCGGGGGAAATGGATGGAGACTGGACATGGCAGGGCCGTAACGTAAAATGCTACAGTGCTTGGCGGGATAGAGGAAGATTCCAAACCCGCAGGAAGGAGTTTACAATATGGAGACGATAATAAATCAGACGTTTGATCAGGAGCGTGCTTTATACGGCAGTAATGGCATTGAAGTAGTTGATTGTGCCTTTGACGGTCCAGCGGATGGCGAAAGCGCATTTAAGGAAGGCAGAGATATCAGCGTGGAGAATTGTTTCTTTAATCTTCGCTATCCCTTCTGGCATGATGACAGGCTGAAAATTAAGGGTTCGGAGATGACGGAACTTTGCCGGGCGGCGCTCTGGTACTCCCATGATATCGAGATTACGGATACGAAGCTGCACGGGATCAAGGCGCTGCGGGAGTGCAGCCGGGTAAAGATGCAGGGCTGTGACGTGATCTCGCCGGAGTTTGGCTGGTCGGTGCAGGAGATTGAGATGAAAGACTGCAGCGTGCAGGGCGAATATTTCATGATGCGCTCTGACAGACTGCGCTTTGAAGATGTACAGCTGCATGGCAAATATTCCTTCCAGTACATACAGGACTCGATATTCGAGCACTGTGATTTCGACACGAAGGATGCCTTCTGGCATGCGAGAAATGTGACGATCCGCAACAGTGTCGTCAAGGGCGAATATCTTGCCTGGTACTGTGAGAATGTGACCTTTGATCACTGTAAGATCATCGGTACGCAGCCGCTTTGTTACTGTAAGAATTTAAGGCTGATCGACTGTGAGATGGTCGATACGGATTTATCCTTCGAGAAGTCCGAGGTGGAGGCGACTATCACGGCGCCGATCTTAAGTATTAAGAATCCACTTTCCGGCCGGATTGTTGTACCCGCAGTGGGCGAGATTATTCGGGATGACGAAGCGTCGCACGGAGAGATTATTGTGGAAGGCTAAGCATCCGGTACTCTTTTGGTGAACAGCCATACTTTTCACGAAAGATACGGTAAAAGTAGCTGCTGTTGTTATAACCGACCGCGTCGATGATATCATCTGCGGACAGCGTTGTCTGGGACAGTAGATAGACTGCCTGTTGGAGCTTTTGCTGCTGCAAAAGGTCTTTGAAAGTCTGTCCGGTATATTTCTTCAAAAGGCGGCTGATATAGTAGGGCGGCAATTTGATCTCAGCGCAGATGTCGGTTAAAGTGCCGCTTTTATAATGCGTCTCAATATATTTCAGGACGCGGAAGATAAGATCTTGTTCGTAATTGCCGCCCTGATTCCTGGCCATCGAATCGGCGAAAACTGAAAGATTCATGAAGATCAGCCCCATAGTGATCTGATTGATGGTGTTGGTGCCCGGCTTTTTGTCGATCAGGTTCCAAAGCATGTTTTCGATCAGATTCTGAATCGGCAGGATTTCTTTGGCCTGAAAGTGCAGGTAAGTGATCTGTGAGTCATGGCTCGACAGGGTGGAGATAAGAAAACTACGCAGCACATTTTCCCGCTCCATCATGGAGAGCGGGCGGTCGAAGAACTCCGGCAGAATGATAAAATTGACGGCGATATCGTCCCGGCCGGCGGGCAGGATTTCATGGGCGGCGGCCGGGTTGAGAAAAAGCAGGTCTCCCTCCTGCAGGACGATCCTGTCACTGTCGTTTATGATGTGTGTGGTAGAGCCGCCGCACATATAGACAAGTTCGGCGTAGTTGTGACGGTGCCTGGGAAAATGCGTGAAGCGGGTGTGAGGACGGATTTCGATCAGGTGGCCGCGTTTCAGAAGCTTTGCGTTGTCCACTACGAACTCCCGGCTGGAGGTGTAGATTTCTTTCTGAATGTCGGTATGTCCCTGCAGAAGGGCTTGTTCTTCGGCTGTGATCTGCCGCAGGTGGTGTAACAGATCTTCTCTCATATTCTCCTCCAATCTGGCGCTATCCGAGTTCGCGAAACGAATCTTGTAAAGTTAAAATTTTTTGGTATTATCCGAGTTCACGAAGCGAATCTTGTAAAGTTAAAATGTTTTGGTATTATCCGAGTTCGCGAAACGAATCTTGTAAAGTTAAAATTTTTTGGTATTATCCGAGTTCGCGAAGCGAATCTCGCAAAGTTGATTTGCTTTGCAAATCAACTTTTTTGCAACTTAGGTCCCTCTTTTTGTCCGGAGGCGACCTTATTTTTTTGCTCTTATTATTATATGATAATCGTAGAGAGAACAAAAGTCCATTAGCAATGAATCGGACGAATGCAAATTACTGCAGGGATCAGGTAACGGTGGGGGTATCTGAATAAGATTTATCCTGCGGCTGTGCAAAGTGAATTCTTAACAGTTTCTAACAGATAGTCTGGGAAGAAAGGGAGCGGGGATTATGGGCAGATATTATCTGGCGGTGGATATCGGGGCATCCAGCGGAAGGCATATGCTGGGACATCTGGAAGATGGGAAAATGCATCTGGAAGAAATTTACCGCTTTGAAAACGGGATGGCAAACAAAGACGGTAAGCTCGTGTGGGATACACAGCGTCTGTTTACGGAAATCCTAAACGGCATGAAGGTATGTGCTCAAGCCGGTAAAATACCGCAAAGCATATCAGTGGACACGTGGGCGGTGGATTATGTATTGCTGGACGAGCAGGATCAGGTGCTGGGTGATACATACGGTTACCGTGACGGCAGAACAAACGGGTGTGATGAAGCGGTCTACAGGCTGATTGGGGAAAGCGAACTCTACGCGAGAACGGGGATACAGAAGCAGATATTCAATACGATCTATCAGCTGATGGCGGACAGGCTGAAACGACCGGAGATATTGAAGAAGGCGAAGACATTTCTGATGCTGTCGGATTATTTTCAGTTTCTTTTGACGGGGAAAAAGGTTTCCGAGTATACAAACGGAACTTCCACACAGCTTGTCAGTCCAGTAACAAAACAGTGGGACAGGGAGCTGATCCGGGTGCTGGGATATCCGGAAAAGATGTTCTTACCGTTGCAGATACCGGGCAGCGAAGTTGGGAGCCTGAAAGCAGACATTGCGGCGCAGGTTGGTTTTGACTGCAAGGTGGTGTTATGCGGCAGTCACGATACAGCCTCGGCGGTGATGGCGATGCCGAAAGCGGAGGGAGACGGGTTGTATATCAGTTCCGGTACATGGTCACTGATGGGGGTGGAATTGTCGGAAGCGGATTGCAGGGAAGAGAGCAGGCAGGCTAATTTCACTAATGAAGGCGGGTACGAATACCGGTTCCGCTATCTGAAAAACATTATGGGGCTTTGGATGATCCAGTCGGTGCGTCATGAACTGCATGACAGGTATTCCTTTGCTGAACTTTGCCGGATGGCGGAGGAAGAACAGGATATTATGTCGTTGGTAGATGCAAACGATGCCTGTTTCCTGGCGCCGGAGAATATGAAGAAGGCAGTGCAGGATTACTGCCGCAGGACGGGGCAGCAGGTACCTGAAACGCCGGGGGAGACTGCCCGGGTCATTTACCGCAGCCTGGCGGAATGTTATGGACAGACGGTGCGGGAGATTGAGAAAAATACCGGAAAGACGTACGACAGTATTCATGTGATCGGCGGAGGCGCCAATGCAGCGTATCTGAACCGGCTGACGGCGCAGGCCACTGATAAGACGGTCTATGCGGGACCCGGAGAAGCGACAGCCATCGGCAATATCATGGCGCAGATGATCAAAGCCGGGGAACTGACGGGGCTGGCAGCGGCAAGGAAATGTGTGGCAAAATCCTTTGAGATCCAAGTGTTTGGACCAAAATACCGGTAGGCTGCGGAGAACGTTATTCAGACAGAAGCACAATTTATAATGGTATTAACTGTAAATGAAAACGAAGTATAATGAAAGAAAAGGAGAGCAAAAACATGACAACAACCGAAAGATATGTCTCTGCAAAACAAATCTTTGCGGCAATCGGGGTGGATACGGATGCTGCGCTGGAGACTCTGAAAAGGGTGCCTGTCTCCATGCATTGCTGGCAGGGTGACGATGTGACCGGATTTGACCACGACGGACCGTTAACCGGTGGTATTCAGACTACGGGAGATTATCCGGGAAAGGCGAGGACGCCGGAAGAATTGATGGCGGATATGGATAAGGCCATTTCTCTGATCCCCGGTAAAAAGAAGATCAATGTACATGCGTGCTATGCGATTTTTGCAGAAGGAGAACACGCAGACCGTGACAGGCTGGAGCCAAAGCATTTTGAGAGATGGGTTACGTTTGCGAAGGAAAAAGGCATGGGACTGGATTTTAACCCTACTTTTTTCTCCCATCCGATGGTAAAGGATGGATTGACGCTTTCCAGTCCTGATCCGGAGGTGCGCAGGTTTTGGATCGAACACGGTAAAGCGTGTATTCGCATTTCTCAGTATTTTGCAGAAGAGACAGGTATTCCTTGTGTTATGAACATCTGGACGGGTGACGGCTTCAAGGATGTGCCGGCGGATCGTTTGGGTCCCAGGATGCGTTATAAGGAATCCATCGAGGAGATACTTTCCGAGCCTTACGACAGGACAAAAGTAAAACCCTGTGTAGAGTCGAAGGTGTTTGGTATCGGCGTGGAATCCTATACGGCGGGGTCTGCGGAGTTTGCGCTGTCCCTGGCGGCCAGCAATGAGGGATGCCTGCCGTTGATGGATAACGGGCACTATCACCCTACGGAACTGGTATCGGATAAGATTCCGGCGATGCTCTGCTTCTATCCGGAAATCGCCCTGCACGTGACCAGGGGCGTCCGCTGGGATTCCGATCATGTACTGCTTCTGGATGACGAGACGCGAGAGATCGCAAAGGAGATCGTGCGGTGCAATGCGCTGGAACGTGTCTATATCGCTCTGGATTATTTTGACGCCAGTATTAACCGTGTATCCGCGTGGGCGGTGGGCATGAGAAGTTTCCAGAAGTCGCTGATGATGGCACTATGCACACCCAATGAACGGTTGAAGAAACTGCAGGACGAAAGCCGTTTTACGGAACTTATGATAATGCAGGAGGCGGTAAAGATGCTGCCTTTCGGGGATGTATGGAACTACTACTGTGAACAGAGCGGTGTGGCGGGAGATTTCGATCTGTTTGGAGAAGTGCAGAAGTACGAAGCGGAAGTACTGCGTAAGAGATAACAGGTCTGACGACAAGTTGGGAAAGGCGCAAAGCGCTTCGGAATGGAGGAAAATATGAAAGTCTTAGAGGCAAAATTTGTACAGGGATTTATCAGGATGTGTAACGATGGCTGGGAGCAGGGCTGGCATGAGAGAAACGGCGGCAATCTGACTTACCGCATGAAAAAGGAGGAAACAGAGTCTGTAAGGGAAGAGTTGAGGACGGACGGCGTATGGAAAGAGATCGGCACATCCGTACCGAAATTGGCGGGGGAGTTTTTCCTGGCGACGGGCAGCGGCAAGTATTTCCGCAACGTGATTCTGGATCCGGAAGATGCTATCGCTATTGTGGAGATTGACGGGAAGGGTGAATGTTACCGCATCTGCTGGGGACTGGTGAACGGCGGCAGGCCCACGAGCGAACTGCCCAGCCACTTGATGAATCATGAAGTGAAGATGCAGGCTACAGGGGGAAAGCACCGTGTCATTTATCATGCACATACGACAAATGTGATCGCGCTGACCTTCGTGCTGCCGCTTGAGGATGAGGTATTTACGCGGGAACTGTGGGAGATGGCGACGGAGTGTCCGGTGGTATTCCCGGATGGCATCGGCGTTGTGGGCTGGATGGTGCCGGGCGGCAGGGATATCGCAGTGGCTACCAGTGAATTGATGAAGAAATATGACGTGGCGATTTGGGCGCACCACGGCATGTTTGCATCCGGTGAGGACTTTGACTTGACCTTTGGTCTGATGCATACAGTGGAGAAGTCAGCAGAGATTCTGGTCAAGATGCTTTCCATGCGCCCTGATAAGCTGCAGACCATCACCCCGCAGAATTTTCGGGATCTGGCGGTGGATTTTCAGGTGACGCTGCCGGAACGATTTTTGTATGAGAAATAGCGGTTTGAGTTAGATTCCAAACTGCAGACATGCAGTGATCCCTGGCTGCGGGTCGAATCGGAAGATCTTATGATAAACAGCATATCCTCCTCATCTGTGTTATCAGGTGGCGAGGGTATGCTGTTTGCGTTCTTACTTTCAGTTGCAATCTGTTCCGGTATCTATATGGAACGGGATGTATGTTGTTCCGGTAAAGATTTCAAGTAATCAATCTGGGAAAGATAGTATGCGGCATCTCCTTTCTTGGTTTGATTGGCAGCACCCCTGCTAATGGGCAAAAATAAAAAGGAAAATAGACAGGCACCGTCTGTAAGCAGGATATATTTAATCTGTATGACGAAGAGAGAAAATAAAAGTTAGAGGAGAAACAGGTAAGATGGAGATAAGGCAAATTACAGACAAACTGACAAAACAAAGCATAGCAAGGCTTATCCTGGAAGCTCTCCCTGATTGGTTCGGGATACCCGAGGCGCGGGAAGAATATATTACGGAAAGCATCGATAAGATGTTCTTTTGTGCTTTTGATGATGATAAACCTTTGGGATTTCTGTATTTAAAAGAAACCGGCAGAGAAACAGTGGAATTATGCGTCATGGGTGTTTTGAAAGAGTTTCATCGAAAAGGTATTGGCCGGACATTATTCAACAGAGCAAAGGAGGCAGCAGGTGAACAGGGCTATTCCTTTATACAGGTTAAAACAGTTCAAATGGGAAAATATGAGGAATACGACAGAACCAATAAGTTTTATCTCTCGCTGGGATTTAAGGAATTTGAGGTATTTCCCACATTGTGGGATGAGTGGAATCCTTGTCAGATTTATGTTATGAGTTTGAGATAACTTTGCAGTTAGAAAGCCAACAGATACAGCAACATTGATACTTTTTTAAGATAAAGAAGAATACCTGAAATTTAAATATAAAAACATAACTGCCGATGTTTTTTTATAGAATAAAAGAGTGATACTGGCTTTTTGTTGAGATCATATATAGAAACAACTAAAAGTGAGACTGAAACTTCATGAATTTTCATTTATAAAATATCAGTCTCACTTTGTATTAAGATATAAAAATACGCACAAAAATATATTTAATAATATATTAACGAGCCAGCGTCTTAAGGCTCATAAGGCGGATTTTATAATTTAAGAATATATCTTTGCAATTCCAGGGCCTTTCCGGAATCTGTCGTTGATTGCTCAAATCCCTGCGCAATAATTTCATATTCTTTTTCAAATTTGTGCAGTAAATTCGTGCTGGCTATATTACGAATATCCGCTTCGTAGAAGAAAGAATCCTTGCCATATTTTGCGCCGACATAATTAAGGACTTCTCTTAAAGCTTTATATGCATAACCTTTTTGCTGTTTTGATTCTATTATCCAAACACCCGATTTTGGTTTTTTGTTAGCTTTATGATAGTACTTCACTCTTCAAAATGAAATCAAGAATGCTTTTTCTATTAGTCCTTGTTTTTTATCTTGGAATAGTGTGATTCTACTCCTCTACAGTAAAAATCTCTTCGATTGAAACCTCGAATACTTTTGCAATATTCCATGCCAGGACTAATGAGGGGTTATATTTCCCCTTTTCGAGATTGCCGATCGTCTCCCTGCGGACGCCTACAAGTTTCGCCAAATCTTCCTGCTTCATGTCGTGTTTTGCTCTATATTCCTTAATCCGATTCCTAATCATCCGCAGCACCCTCCCGTTCTTTCCACTCTAAGAAAATAAGAGTAATACTAAACGCTAAAACGGTGACTGCAAAACTCAAAGCAAAAGAAATGGGAACTGCTTTCGCCGCACCATAAATAAAGGTGCAGACGAACATAAAAGGAACAAGCAGAAGCATTTCGGACATAAATGCAAAGGCGGCTGCTTTTCGAACATTAAGCCGGAAGAATTCATCCGGTATCACCCAGAAGTAACGAAGATAATAAGCGAATCCGAAAAAGCCATATAGTTCTTTATTGTCTGTCTGCCATCCTAAAAATGCGATTAATGCCAACAGAGATAAAAATCCTAAATAGTTGATTCTGTGTTTCATAAAAATCTTCCTTATATAAGCGGTATATTTCGCTCTTTTTGTTATAAATATACCACTTAAAATATGGAAAGTCAAGGCATTCGGACACGCTTTTGCACGGTTCCAAACGCAACGCAATGTATTTTTAAGGTATTTTACAGGATGGGTAAATAAATTAGGTGTTAGTCAATGACTGTGTTGGTATTGCATTATAACGTCACCAGCTGGTAGTT
>ERZ779637.283-NODE-283-length-37053-cov-15.504135_pt1 | contig 37053 bp, 33 predicted proteins | sample MGYA00514196_ERZ779637 | MGnify/ENA primary metagenome ERZ779637 (study PRJEB29562, sample SAMEA4376700) | mouse gut metagenome | isolation source: Cecum | study: EMG produced TPA metagenomics assembly of the A DSS colitis mouse model was used to assess the...
CCGTCCGACAGCAGCTTAAACCGCTTCTCCGTCAAACTGCCCGTGGCAAAGGATTCATAGAGTTTCTTTATCAGCCCGTCCAACTCGGCGGACCTCTTGCGATCACGGTTCAGCTTGCGTTTCAATTCCTTCGCGGCGTTGTCCTGCCGAAGCTGGGAGGCAGCGCGAATCTTCTCGACAAAGCCCTTTTCATCGGAGATCGCATAGGTACTGACAGTCTTGATGGTATCCAGCAGCAGCGTACGGACTGCCCTGGTGGTGATATAGTGGCTGCAACACTTCTGCTCGGAGTGTTTGGCGGTCAGCATATAGGTGGAGCAGTTGTAGTTATCGCTGGGATAGAGGCCGCTGTCAGGGTCAGGTTCCCACCCCTCTTTCAGCGCCCTGCCTCTGCTTCGATGGTTATACATCCTGGCCCCGCACTCGGCGCAGAACAACAGCCCCGTCAGGGGATTGGCCTCGCCCGTGGTGTCCGTCCGGCGTACTGTCTGCCGTGACCGTTGGGCCAGTTTCCAGGTTTCCGGGTCAACAATAGCCTCATGGGTGTTTTCAAAAATCAGCCATTCCTCCGGGGGACGTTTTATCATCTTCTTGTCCTTATAGGAGGGCTTGTAGGCGCGGAAGTTGACGGTATGCCCCATATACTCCGGCTTGGCGAGCATATCCGCAACGGTATTGCTCGTCCAGTCATAGGGACGGGACATATCCGTTTTGCTCTGGCACGTTCCCCGGCCCCGCTGGGCGAGGTAGTAGGAGGGGCGCTCCACCTTGTCATTCATCAGGATTTTGGCAATGGTTAAAGGGCCTTTGCCCTCCACGCTCAACCGAAAAATGCGGCGTACAACATCCGCCGCTTCTTCGTCCACCAGCCAATGGTGCTTTTCCTCCGGGTCCTTCTTGAACCCGTAGGGGATCGTGTTGGTGACGGGCTTGCCGGACCGTCCACGCACCTGATACTGCGCTTTCTGTTTCCGGCTACAGTCCCGGACGTACCACTCATTCATGATGTTCAAAAAGGGCGCAAATTCCCCCGAATTGTGGTCAAAACTGTCCACACCGTTGGAAATAGCGATAAACCGAACACCCTTCTCCCTAAACAGGATTTCCGTATAAAATCCTGTTTGCAGGTAATCTCTCCCGACCCGGCTCATGTCCTTGGCGATCACGCAGCCGACCTTCCCGGCCTCAATGTCCGCCACAAGCCGTTTCCAACTGGGCCGCTCAAAATTGGCCCCGCTCCATCCGTCATCCGTGTAATGGACGCAATTTGTGAAACCATGCTGGGCGGCGTAGCTTTCCAACATGGCCTTTTGATTCACGACCGAGTTGCTGTACCCAATCAATTCATCGTCATGGGACAATCTCTCATATAATGCCGTGATTTTCTCCTGCTCCAACCGCTTCTCGCTCATAGCGAACTCCCTTCAAGCGGCTGGCTCGTTTGTGGTGTGCCTATTATACCACAGTCAGCACCGTTTGTCACGGCTTCGCGCTGAATTAAACGCAGAATTTTGTCATTGATTGTCTCCTGGGCGGTGTCGCTGAAATGAACTCTGACTTTGTAGGTAGTGGAACCGATGCGGCGGTAAATGGTGGCAGTTTTCGCCTCTGCTGGTTGAATTGTAGCTATATTGGCCTTCCTTTCTTGCGGTAGGACGCAACCCGTAGTATGATGGTGGTGGATGTTCCAGGCACACAGAAAGCCAGCCCCCGGCTGCGTAATGTCGTTTGCAGTCGAAAGCTGGCTTGAGTGCCTATGTACTTTGGTCGTGAAAGGACGTTAGTTTTCACAGCATCCAAATCATCCTCTCACTTATAGGAGAAAAACCGGGGGTATGGCGGAACCATTTTCAAAAAGGTTTAGAAAATTTCTTGGAGCGGCCCGGTTTGTTCGCCCATCTCTATTATACGGAGAAAACTGCCCAGACCGCAAAAATATGGCGATAATGCAAGATTTGACCGTCACTCTCGAAAAAATTGCAAAAATGCAAGATGAAATCAGAAGTGCAGAATGCACACTTGATTTTGGTGTAACGTGACCGACATTTTGTCGCTCACGTTTCTGACAAGCGAATACCATCGTTCTCCCAAGTATATTATGGGCGAAATCTAAAAAAACAGGCTAATGGCATGACAGTCCCATTTCAAAAAACATGACACCGCCCCTCGGATATACTTCGAGCGACAATTTGTCGCTCGAAGTTGTGCGGATATTGGTATCACCCCCTCCCATAGCACCGTCATTCACCACAAACGAGCAAGCCGCTATGTTGTATTAGGCGAAATCTCACATTCACCCTTTACAACATACATCTTTGTTCATATGAGATAAACAGGAGATCATCGCCCTGTCAATCGTTTTTCGTTTTCAATTCCGCCCCTTTTCCAACCGAACAAACAGCAGAATAGAGAATACAGCCAAGAACACCATGGAAAGAGCTCCTGTCGGGTTCGGTCCCAACAGACCGTTTTCCATATCATGCGTCATACAAACAGGGAGCTCGCCTATGACATTCACAACTCCATGCATGATTGCCGCATACATACAGTTGCCTGTCTGTATTGTGATATAGGAAAACATGATGCCCGAAACGATACACACCGCCAGCATCAGCGCCATGTTCGTGTAGGGCGCACCCCAGTTGTTCAGGCTGTAATTGAATCCGAAATAGATGAGGGGAAGATGCGCCAGCCCCCATTCGATTCCGTTCAGCAGGACCGCCTTTCGTGCGCCATATTTTTCGATCTGAAATCCGAGGAGATACCCGCGCCAACCGATTTCCTCGCCTAATTCCAGTAATTGTACCGGCAGCATGATGCCGGCGATCACAATACAGATCAACGCAGTCACCATAGGGGATTGGACAGCCGCTTCCGCATCGGAGCCCAAAAGCAATCCATACCTGAAAACGCCGCTGTACTCATTGGGGAAAATGAGGAAATACAAAACCGCGCCCAATACAATCAATATTCCGGGCGCCAGCGCGGAAAACAGCCATGCCCTCGCGTTTTTCCAAACCCTGAACGAAAGATGGAACGTCCCTTTTCTGCCTGTGACGCGCCGTGTAATAAGCGACATTACCACAGGCAAAAACGTAAACGCAACACTTAAAATACGGTAAAACCTTCCCGTTCCGGCCGCAAGCTCAAGCGCTCCCAGCCCATAACATATAAAATAAACCAGGCCCAGATATATTCTGATCGGGCATCTGCTGTTGTCCTTTTCCATTGCGCTGTCCCTCCTGTTTTACCGCGCAGGGGCCTTTGGGGCGCCCCGATCATGATTTATGAACGGCGGCGGGCGTCTCTCGCCTTTTCTATCAATGCAATGTCCACGAAATCCTTTTCCCGGCCCAGCTTCCGTTTCATCCGGATCAGTCCGTCCGCGCTCACAACGGGAACGCCGCTGATGATCTCCACGGATCCCTCGATCCAGTTTTCGAAGATCTCGATATGTTCAGAATAGGAGAATCTTCTGGTTCCGTCCCCACATCGGGCGGCGGCGCAGCCCTGCTGCTCCAGCTGATCCGCCAGGAGCGTGGTACAGCCCAGATCAACATCCCGGGTCTGCGGGCGAAACCCGTGCAAAACCATAGCGCCGCCGGCGACAACCCAGTACGCCTCCTTGGAAAAGGGAAGGGACTGGAGAAGCTGAAGCAGGGAATATTTGTCAAACATGCCCTGCGTACCTCCGCATCCTGCGTATTGCGGCGGGAACCGCCGTGTCATGGGATAATGGGCGCATCAGCCGCCCGCCGATGATGCAGACCGCCTCTGCGCCGCCGCGGCCCGCTTCATCTTGTAGAGCTCCTCTGTGGCAAAGCTCAGCTTGGTCACCACGTTCTGCCGGACGGGGTAGCAGTAGAGGCTGTCGTTGTCCGTGGAGATGTCCACGCAGTCGTCGGGCCGCACGTAGCAGTAGTCGTACTCCACATGGAGGCCGTACATGCCCAGGGGCGGCCGGTGGATCCGATAGGGCTGGCCCCGGTAGCTCCCCTCCACCACGAACCCCTGGTCCATGTCGTGGATGAGCCGGGCCCGGCCCAGCTTCTGGAACCGCCAGGCGTTGGGCAGGGAGTACACCTCCACCTCGTCCTCAAAGCGGTAGATCCCCTCCTCCAGCTGCCGCCGCACCTGCTCCCGCTCCCACTCGAACCAGTCCGGGATGTGGGAAAACTCCGTCTCCCCGGACAGGGCCCGGAGCCGGCCCAGGGTGTCCATCTCCCACCGCTTGCCGCAGGCGGCGCAGGAGAGCTCGCTCCCCCGGCTCTCCATCCGGCTCTCGGTGAGGCAGCTGGGGCACTGGTAGAGGATCTTGTGGAGGCCCTCCGCCCGGAAGGGCTCGGTGATGTGGATCTGGTTCTCCGCCTGCCAGCGGTACTCGTCGTAGGTCATGGCGGCGCGGATGATCTCCCCGATCTCCCCGGCGGACTTCTCCGCCACGTCCTGGGCCGTGAGCACCTGGGTCATGGTGGTGTATAGGGGGACCCTGCGGGGGCGGCGGTAGTTCCAGAAGGGGGTGTGGAGGTAGTTGCCGTGGTGGAGCAGCACCACCACCGGCACCCCCTGCTTCTTGGCCAGCTTGCCCAGGGAGTCCGGGAGGATGGCGGTGGTGCCCGCTGGGGAGTACCGGGCCTCCGGATACATGCACAAAACGTCCCCGTACTCGTGGAGCACCTTCTTCACAGACCGCAGCAGGGTCATGTCCGTGGTGAACTTCCGCTTGCACAGGCACCCCAGCCACTCCATGATAAAGGGGCGGCGGTAGTAGCCGTCGATGGTGGCGATGTTGTTCACCCGGTGGGGCCAGGTGGCGATGGAGCAGAGCTTGAAGTCCACAAAGTGCATGTGGTTGCTCAGGAGCAGGTAGGGGGGCTCCAGGCCCTCCATGTTGATCTTCTCAATGCGGTAGTCCTGGCCCGCCATGCTCAGCCCGCACAGGGCCCGCAGCACGGCGGTGAAGAGCAGCCGCTGGCGCAGAGGGGGTCTGGCGGTGTCGTAGCGCCGCAGAGCGCCGTAGTTGACGTCAATGGATTCCATGGTCTGTCTCCCTTCCCGTGATGCGCGCGGGGCTTGGCATCTTTATTTCAGTGTATCACAGGCCCGGGGAGAAAGCAAATGCCTTTTTCCCCGGCTTGCCGGTAAAACTTCCCAGCGGTTCCCCTGTTTGATACCGGAGCCCGCGGGCGCAAAAAACCTTGAACGCCGCCCCCAAAGCGTGGTATACTCTATAAGAAGACCACGAGAGGAGGCGGCGCCGTGACCCTGCGCGACAAGCTGTTTCGCTGGCGGGACCCCTACGATCTGGCGGGGACGGAGGACCTCTTTGCCGCCGCCATGGCGGAGAACGCGGCCCTCCAGGCCGCCGGCTGCCCGGACTACCGGCGGATCCTGGCCCTGAGGGGCCTGGAGGACCTGGCGGGCGTATCCCCCGCCGCCCTGCCCCCCATCCCCACCCTGTATTTCAAGCGCCACGTCCTGCTCTCTGTGCCGGAGAGCAGGCTGCTGATCCGGGCCACCTCCTCGGGCACCAGCGGGTCCATGAGCCATATCGGCTTCGACGGGGCCACCCTCCGGCGGGGCGGACACATGGTGGTGCGCATGGCCCGCCGCCACCAGCTCCTCTCCCCCCGGCCCTGCCACTACCTCATCCTGGGCTACCAGCCCCGGCGGGAGAACCAGACCGCCTTCTCCAAGACCGGCTTCGGCTTCACCTTCTTCGCCCCCGCCCTCTCCCGCACCTACGCCCTGGTGTGGCGGGAGGGGGGCTACCGGCTGGACCTGGAGGGTCTGGAGCGAAAGCTCCTGGCCTGCGCCAGGGGCGGGACCCCGGTGCGGACCATCGGCTTTCCCTCCTACACCTATCTCCTCCTCCGGAGGCTGGAGGAGCAGGGGGTGCGCCTTAAGCTGCCCCGGGGGTCCTTGGTCACCATGGGCGGGGGCTGGAAGCAGTTCGAGGGCCAGCAGGTGGAGAAGGCGGAGCTCTACCGCCTGGCGGAGACGGTGCTGGGGATTCCGGAGGAGGGGTGCGTGGAGTTTTTCGGCGCAGTGGAGCACCCCATTCTCTATACCACCTGCCGCGCCCACCACTTCCACATCCCGGTCTACAGCCGGGTTGTCATCCGGGACCCGGACACCCTGGAGCCCCTGCCCCCGGGCCGGCCGGGCCTTGTGAACCTGCTGACCCCCATGGCGGACAGCATGCCCATCCTCAACGTCATGACCGACGATCTGGGGGTGCTCCACCCGGGAGGGACCTGCCCCTGCGGCATAGCCGGCCCCTGGCTGGAGATCCTGGGCCGGGTGGGGGTGCGGGACATCGTCACCTGCGCCGCCGGCGCGTCGGAATATCTGAGGGGAGGGGAGCGGGAATGATTCTGGCCAACGGAAATCTCTATGAGGACAGGGAGCTGGTCCCCCTGCGGGAGGGGCTGGCGGAGGCCTGCGCCCGGACCATGGCCGGCCCGCCCCTGGAGAGCGGCGTGGTGGTGGAGGCCTGCGGCGAGCTGGCCCGGCGGGTGGAGCGGGGGGACTATGACCGCCTCCTCGCCCCCCTTCTGACCGGCCTTGCCATGGACCCCGGCCAGCTTCAGACCGCGGTGGGCCTCTTCCGCCGGGAGAGCCTCCTCTATAAGCTGGAGACGGAGCTGGGGCCGGATCTGGTCCCCCTGCGCCGCCCGGGACGCGCACCCATCCGGCGGGTGCGGTACCCCCTGGGGACCCTGCTCCACATCGCCGCCGGAAACGTGGACGGCCTGCCGGCCTACAGCGTGGCGGAGGGGCTGCTGGCGGGGAATGTGAACATCCTCAAGCTGCCCTCCATGGACCAGGGCGCGTCCATTCTGCTGCTCAAGGAGCTGACGGATCTGGAGCCCCGGCTGCGGGACTATGTGTATGTCTTCGACGTGCCCTCCACGGACCTGGAGAGCCTGACCGTCTTTGCCCGGGCCGCGGACGCGGTGGTGGTCTGGGGCGGGGACGAGGCGGTGCGGGCGGCCCGGCGGCTGGCGGACCCGGACACCCAGGTCATCTCCTGGGGCCACAAGCTCAGCTTCGCCTACGCGGTCCCGGACCCGCCGGACCGGGACCTGGAGGCCCTGGCCCGCCACGTGTGCCTCACCCGGCAGCTGCTGTGCTCCTCCTGCCAGGGGATCTTTGTGGACACGGCGGACATGGGGGCTGTGGAGGCGGTGGGGGAGCGGTTTTTCGCCGCCCTCCAGGCGGAGAACCGCCGCCATCCGCCGGCGGACCTGGGCCTGCGGGCCAGGGCGGCCCTCCAGGTGTACAGCATGGAGCTGGAGGAGACCGGGCCCCGGGTGCTGCGCTCCGGCGGCGTGAGCGTGGTCATTGCCCCGGACAGCCGGCTGGAGCTGTCCCCCCTGGCGGGGAACTGCTGGGTCAAGCCCCTGCCCCGGGAGCGGATCCCGGCGGCGCTGGGGGGAAAGCGGGGATATTTGCAGACCGCGGGCCTCCTCTGTCCGCCGGAGGAGCGGGCGGCGCTGGGGGACCTGCTGGCCCGGGCGGGGGTGGTGCGGGTGACGGAGCCCGGGGAGATGAGCCGCACTGTCCCCGGGGAGGCCCACGACGGGACCTATCCCCTGCGGGCCTACAGCCGGGTGGTGGAACTGACGTGAGGGCTCCGGACAAGCTCCGGAGCCCTCGCTGTTTTCTGTTCAAAATGGTTTCGCAGAGACAGCCGGCACGCCGGGATCCGCAGGCTGTCTCTGCGGGCCGGTTTTGAGCGGGACGTTTACGCCCTTTTCCGCACGGGGTGGCGGATCACCGTGCGCAGCTTCTCAGGGGCCGTCCGCCGGGGGTCCCCCAGATAGATCTCGTGGTGGCGGCGCTCCCCGGAGAAGTCCGCCTCGTACCCCTCCCCCTGGAGAAACGCCTCCAGCCGGTCAATGCTGGCGCTCTCCGTGTCATAGGGGCCCACGTGGAGGACGTGGGCGCACAGCCCCTCCCGCCACCGCCAGAACCGGACCCGGGACACGTCCAGGTCCGGCTTTTTCTCCGCCAGCCGGGCCCGGGCCCAGGCGAACACCGCCTCGTCCACAAAGGGGGGCTGGCGGATAAGGGAGGTCCAGCGAAAGGCGGACTTGTCCGCCGGAGCCCTGCCGTCAAAGCCCGGCTCGTCCGTCCACCACAGCCCCTCCAGGGGCGGCACCACGTATTCAAAGTACCCCGCCGGGGCCTCGCCCCCCATCCTGCTCATCTTCACCGTGAAGCTCATGCCGTAGAGCAGCTCCATGGCCGCGGCGTAGTCCGGGGAGATGTTGGGATCCCCCTGGCCGTCCACGGCGAAAAAGACCATCTCCGGCACCTCCACAATGGCCGGGGTCCTGGGGAGGTAGAGGTGCTTCTCCGTCTTCTTGTAGTCGATCTTGTCCCTTGTATCCGCCGCCGCCTTCACTCTGGCGGCTTTTTTCTTTTTCTCTGGCAGGGCCGCGCACGTCACCCGGGCCAGCTCCGTCAGCGTCTCCCGGTCCTCCGCGTCCGGCAGCAGCATCTCCCCGCCGCCCTCGTAGGGGACGCCCCGGGGGCAGTCCGGCAGCAGGGCCTCCCCCGGCGCTGTGATCTTCACCAGCAGCCGGTCATTGCAGACGCAGGCGAAGTACTTCCCATCGCAGTACAGGCCGTACTCCCCGAACATCCGCCGGCAGGTGATGGTCCCGGCCCCGGCCAGCTGCTCCATGACAAACTCCACATAGCTCATACTGGAGGCCATTGCTCATCCCCTCCACTTCCCGCACTGACGGATTCTCGCGCCGCCGTCCCCCTGCTGGGGATCGTAGGCAAAGCCGTGGAGCGCCTGGCAGGGGAAGTCCCCGCACAGGCCGCAGTGGTCCAGCCGCCGCTCCTCACAGCAGCTCTTTACCGGGCACTTCTCCCCCCAGAAGGGCTTTTCAATGCGCACACAGCCCTTGCACCCCGTGCTCTCCCGGTATCCGCACTGGCTGCACAGAAGCCCGCATCTCGATTCCACCATGTCAGTCCTCCCTTTCCAGCTCCCCAAGGAGCTTGTCCCATGTTTTCTCCGGGAGGTATGCCCGCTCCCGGTTCTCCAGCGGGGCCAAGCCGCGCCCCCCTGCACTCCCAGCATACACCGTGGAATCGGACAGCTATTTGTCGTATTTCTCCCAAATTTTTTTGCCCAGGTCCGCCAGGGCCCGCCGCGCGCCGGCCGGGGAGAGGATCTCCGCCGCGTCACCGAAGCTCAGCGCCCACCGCACCAGCTCCTCCTGGCCCGGAAAGCTCCGCTCAAAGAGCAGGCCGCCGTCCGGCTGGACCTGGAAGCTGTCCGCGCCGTACTCGTCCACCAGCCGCCAGCGGGCGGAGGGGGCGAAGCGGACCGCGGCCTGGAGCCTGCCCGGGTACACCTGCTCTGCCGGGGTGATGGGCCAGGGGGCCGGCCGGGGGGAGAAGGTCTCCTCCAGGGTCTCCAGGGAGAGCATCCGGCCCAGCTTAAAAAGCCGCCAGTCCTCCCGGTCCCGGCACCAGCCGTGGAGATACCAGCTGGACCAGCGGAACACCAGCTTGTCCGGCTCCACGGTCCGCAGGCTGTCGCCCCCTGGGGCGCAGTAGGTGAAGCGCACCAGGCGGCAGCCGGCGCAGGCGGCCTTCAGCGCCTCCAGCCGGGGGGCCAGGAAGGGGCCGTACCAGGAGGCCAGATCAATGACCACGCAGTCGTCCCCCGCCGCCGCCGCCGGCCGGGGCAGACGCTCCATCAGCCGCCGGTAGCAGCCCGTCCCGGACACGCTGTCCAGGCTTCGCAGCCCCGCCAGAATGGCCCCCCGGTCCGCGTTCGTGAGCACCGTCCGGTCCAGCGCATATCCCTCCATGATGGACACGCCGCCCCCGGCCCCCCGGGCGGTGCGCAGGGGGATGCCCGCCCGGCACAGCCGGTCAATGTCCCGCTGGATGGTGCGCACGCTGACCTCGAACCGGTCCGCCAGGCTCCCGGCGGTGACCTGCCCCTCCCGGAGCAGCACCGCCAGGATGCCGATGAGCCTGTCAATGGTCATGGCGCCTCCCCTTGAATCGCCGCCTGGTAGAGCTCGTTGCGCCCCAGGCCGGTGGCGGCGGCCACCTGCCGCACCGCGTCCTTCATCTTCACGCCCTCCGCCCGGAGGGCCAGGACCCGGGCGGCGCCCTCCTCCAGGGACAGCCCCGCCTCCGGCTCCCCGCCGGCCAGGACGATGACGTACTCCCCCCGGGGCTCCCGGTCCCGGTAGTGGTCCGCGGCCTGGGCCAGGGTCAGGCGGAGGGTCTCCTCGTGAAGCTTGGTCAGCTCCCGGCACAGGGCCGCCGGCCGGTCCCCGAAGGCGGAGAGGAGATCGTCCAGGGTGGTCCGCAGGCGGTGGGGGGCCTCGTAGAAGATCATGGTCCGCTCCTCCCCGGCAAGCTTTGCCAGCCGCTCCCGCCGCTCCCCCCGGTTCACCGGCAGAAACCCCTCAAAGACGAACCGGCCTGTGTCCAGGCCGCTGACCGCCAGGGCCGTGATGAGGGCGCAGCACCCGGGCACCGCCTGGACCGGCACGCCGCTGTCCGCGCACAGGCGCACCAGATCCTCCCCGGGATCGCTGATGGCCGGAGTGCCCGCGTCGGTGACCAGGGCGCAGCTCTCCCCGGCCAGCAGCCGTGCCAGGATGGCCGGACCGGCGGAGGCACGGTTGTGCTGGTGGTAGCTCACCAGGGGCCTGCGCAGCGCCAGATGGTTGAGCAGCTTCATGGACACCCGGGTGTCCTCGGCGGCGATGAAGTCCGCCTCTGAGAGCACCTGGGCCGCCCGGGGGCTCAGGTCCCCCAGGTTGCCGATGGGCGTGGCCACGAGGTAGAGTGTTCCAGGCATAGGCGTTCCCCCTTTCTTGCTGGAAAAAGTATACCACGCCTTCTCCGGGTTGGCAAGAAGCGGGTGCTTGACAGACGCCCGGAGCTGTGCTATATTTATGTTCGAAAACGAACAATCAAGGAGGCGCTCCCTATGCTGCCACCCATTTTTACCCGCTCTCGGGGCCTGGGCAAGCTCTACGGCCAGATGTTCGTCCCGGTGCTGGAGCAGTGGATGCTGACCCAGCTGGAGGCGGACATTCTGCTGTTTCTGGCCAACAACCCGGCGTACGACACGGCCCGGGACATTGTGGAGCGGCGGTATATCGCCAAATCCCATGTGTCCATGGGGGTGGAGAGTCTGGCCCGGCGGGGCCTTCTGCAGCGGGACACCCGGCCCGGCAACCGCAAGACCATCCACCTGCGGCTGACGGAGGCCGCGGGGCCCATTGTGGAGGCGGGCCGGGCCGTGCAGGCCCGCTACGGGCAGGCCCTGCTGGCCGGCTTTACGGACCGGGAGCGGGAGACGCTGATGGCGCTGCTGAACCGGGTGGCGGAGAATGTGGACGCCGCCCTGGCCGAGGCGGAGAGGAGCGAGCCATGAATCTGTTTTACGTTGTTGTGATCTGCTTTTTCGCCGGCATGGGGGCCGGGCTGGGCACCGGCTTTGCCGGCATGAGCGCCGCCGCCGTCATCACGCCCATGCTGGTCACGTTTCTCCATGTGCCCCCCTATCAGGCGGTGGGCATCGCCCTGGCCAGCGATGTGCTGGCCAGCGCTGTCAGCGCGTGGACCTACGGCAGAAACAAAAACCTGGACGTGAAAAACGGTCTGGTGATGATGGGAACCGTGCTGGTCTTCACCCTGGCGGGCAGCTGGGCGTCCAGCCTGGTGCCCGCCGGAACCATGGGGAGCTTCTCCATGTTCATGACCCTGCTGCTGGGGGTGAAGTTTTTGGTCAGGCCCGTCATGACCACCCGGGAGGCCATGGAGGCGGTATCCCCCCGGAGGCGGCTGGTCCAGTCTGTGGCCTGGGGGGCCGTGATCGGCTTCATCTGCGGCTTTATCGGCGCCGGCGGCGGCATGATGATGCTCCTGGTGCTCACCAGCGTGCTGGGCTACGAGCTGAAAACCGCCGTGGGCACCAGCGTGTTCATCATGACCTTCACCGCCCTCACCGGCGCTCTGAGCCACTTTGCCATCGGCGGGGTGGCGGACTGGCTGGTGCTGGGGCTGTGCGTGGCCTTCACCCTGCTGTGGGCCCGGATCGCGGCCCGTTTCGCCAACAGGAGCGCGCCCGAGGTCCTCAACCGGGCCACCGGGGCGGTACTGGTGGTGCTGGGCGCGGTGATGCTGGGGGTCAACTATCTGACGTGAGGAGAGCGGGCCATGAAGAGCGGACTCTATATCAGCGCGGCCGCCCTCACCCGGGAGATCGAGGAGGACAGCTGGCTGCTGGCGCTCCCCGCCGTGGCGGGTCTGCGGGAGCGGCCCCTGGTCTTTCACAGGCCGGTGACCTTCTTTGTGGGGGAGAACGGCACAGGCAAGTCCACCCTCCTGGAGGCCATTGCGGCGGCCTGGGGCTTTAACCCGGAGGGGGGCACCCGGAACTTCACCTTCTCCACCAGGCCCTCCCACTCCGCCCTCTGGAGGAGCCTGACGCTGACGAAGCGGGGATTTGCCCGGGACGGCTTCTTTCTCCGGGCGGAGAGCTTCTACAACGTGGCGGTATCTGCTGGAGTGAGCGGCGCATGAAAATAATGGACGCGTCTTTGGTGGACAGGGATGAGCGCCGCCCGGCAGATGCCGGGCGGCGCTCATCCTCTTCTGGTTCCAGGAATCTCAAAAGGCCGGCGCTCTAGCGCGGCGTTTTCGTCAATCCTTTCCCGTATCTCTTAGGGCGTGCTCGCTCTTTTTCATATGCGCCGCCTTAACGGTCTGGTTGCTCTTTCGCCACTCCCTGGGCGGCAGGCCGTAGCGCTTTTTGAAGGCCTGGGAGAAGTGGAGCTGGTTGGGGTAGCCGCAGCGCACGGCGATGTCCCCGATGGAGGCGCTGGTGGTCTTCATCTGCTCCGCCGCCTCGCTCAGGCGGAGGTTGATGAGAAACTCCTGGGGCGTGGAGCCGATGATCTCCTTGAAGAGCTTGCTGAAATAGCTGCGGTTGAGCTTGCAGGCGTTGGCGATCTCCTCCACGGTGATGGGGTAGGGGTAGTTCTGCTTGATATAGCACACCGCCTCCTGGATGTAGAAATCCCGCAGCTGGCCGCCCCGGATCTCCCGCCGGGTGGAGGAGGAGGAGATCAGCTGGTCCAGAAACAGGCACAGCTGGCCGACGAGGTGCAGGGGCGAGGCGTCGGCGTGGTCCGCGATGTACAGCAGCCGCTCCCCCACAGCGGCCCCCAGCCGGAGGTCCCGGGGCTCATACAGGGGCTGGTTCACCCCCAGGCCGGCGGCCTCCAGGTACTCCGCCGCCCGCAGGCCGTCAAACTCCACCCAGGTGTATTTCCAGGGCGTCTTTTCGTCGGCGCTGTAGGTGTTCACCTGGCCGGGACAGATGAGAAACCCCCGGCCGGGACCCAGGTAGTAGTGGTGGGTCACGCCGTCGCCGTCGTCGGAGTGGAGCACCCCCTGGCCGGAGAGGATATAGTGGAAGAGGTAGTGGTTGCGGACAAAGGGGCCGAAGGAGTGGAGGGGCGCGCACTGCTCCCACCCGTACTGGTAGAGGCGCAGGTCCAGAAAGTTGTCGTTGGGGAAGATCGAAAAGGACATATTCTCCATCACGATCCCCCCGCTCCGGCACGGCGCTTGAGAATCCGCTCAATGGTTTTCATCAGCGCGGGGATGTCGATGGGCTTGGTCAGATGGGCCTCCATGCCGCTGTCCAGGGACTTGTTGATGTCGCTCTGAAAGACGTTGGCGGACAGGGCCACAATGGGGATGGCCGCCAGGGCGGGGTTCGCCAGCGCCCGGATGGCCTGGGCGGCCTGCCAGCCGTCCATCACGGGCATCTGGATATCCATGAGAATGAGATCATACTCCCCGGGCATGGAGGCGCGGACCTTCTCCACGGCAATGGCGCCGTTGACCGCCTCGTCAATGGTGAAGCCCGCGTCCTGGAGGAGCTCGGTCTCGATCTCCCGGTTGATCTCGTTGTCCTCCACCAGCAGGATTCGCCTCCCCTCCCCCAGGGAGGGGAGGCCCTCTCCGGCAGGCCCGGCGGCCTGCCGGAGCTGCCGGCGCAGATGGAGGGTGGCGGTGAAGGTGCTGCCCTGGCCGGGCTCGCTCTTCACCTCCAGGGCGCCGCCCATCCGGTCCACAATGCTCTTGGCGATGGTGAGGCCCAGACCGATGCCGTGGATGCCGCTGAGGGTGGTGTTCTGCTCCCGGGAGAAGGGCTCGAAGATCCGCTCCAGGAAGGATTTGCTGATGCCGACGCCCGTGTCACGGATCACCAGCTGATATACGCCCCGCTCCCCAGGCAGCTCCCCCCGCTCCAGGGCCGTCACGGAGACCCGGCCGCCGGGCTTGGTATAGGTTACGGCGTTGTTGGCCAGATACATCACCAGCTTGTGGATCATGTCCTGATCGCTGAAAACCTCGTCGTGCTCCACCCCGGCGAGGTCCACCGTGAACGCAATGCCCTTCTCCTCCGCCTGGGGCTGGAGGAAATCGCAGATCTCCCGGACAATGGACTTCAGGCTGCACGCCGCCTCCACGGCGGGGGCCTCGTTGGTCTCCAGCCAGGTGGTCTCCAGCACCTTGTCAATGAGATCCAGCAGCTGCCGGCTGGCGGTCTCCACCTGGCTGAGGTAGTTCTCCACCGCTTCCCGATTCCCCAGGTTCCGCTTGGCCAGGGCCGTGAAGCCGGAGATGGCGTTGAGGGGGGTGCGCATGTCGTGGGATATGTTGGACAAAAAGGTGTTCTTGGCCCGGACCGCCAGGTTGGCGTTGGCCAGGGCCTGGGAGAGGGTCTGCTTCTGCTCCATCTCCTGCTGGACCTCCTCGTCCACCCGCCGGTACCCCATGACCAGCTGGGAGGCCCGGTCCCCTCCGCCCACGTTGACAATGCGGAGCTGGATGTATTGCAGCTCCCCGCGGCAGATGACCCGATAGTTGATATAGAAGGTCTTTTCCTGGGAGAGCCGCTCCCGGATGCGCTCCGCGCTTGTCTCCCGGGCCACCAGCTCCCGGTCCTCCGGGTGGACCCACACGGCCGCGTAGTCAGCGACATACCAGGAGAAGGACAGGGACTGGAGCTTCTCCTGAAACTGCACCTTGGTCCGCTCACTGAGGCGGTAGGGCCGGATGGCGTCCCGGTCCAGATCCACGTAGAGGATGGACTCGTAGTTGATGCTCAGGCCCTCGATGACCTCCAGGCGGCGGCGGTTCTCCTGGTAGATCTGCTCCCGCTCCAGGTCCATCCGGTCCCGCTTCTCCGTGGCGTCCCCCATAAATACGTAGAAGATGCCCCCGGCGGAGGGGATCTGGGTAAAGTGGCCGTAGTCCTCGATCCAGCGCACGGTCCCGTCCCGCCGGATGACCCGGTACTCCACGTAGTCCAGGTCATAGTGGCTGTCGGCAATCTGCCGGGCGATGCTCTCCTCCACATGCTCCAGATCGTCGGGGTGGACCAGACCCCGGAAGGAGTTTCCGGTCATCTCCCGGAACTGCTCCATGTCCTCGCACTGGAGCAGGCGCAGCAGGCCCCGGTTGGCGTAGAGGATCTCCTCGTCCCCGCCGGCGCGGTAGATGAGAAAGCCGCCGGGCATCTCATCCATAAAAGCGATGGCCTCCCTGGCCAGATGCTCCTCCTGGGGCGCCAGGGGCAGCTCCGGCTGTATGGCGCCGGCCACAAACTGCTCCAGATCCAGGCGGTTGCGGCGGAGGAGGTCCATCACCGACAGGGCGTGCTCGATCAGGCGGTGCTCGCGGTCCGTCTCCCTCATGCGTTCTGCCCCCCTAAACTTCTATTTATAAAATCAAGCTTAACACAAAATAACGTCTTTGTCATTATTTATGCCCCAAAAAATTTTTTCTGCACAAAAAAATCCGCTTCCCCACTCCGGAGGCGGAGGGAGGAAGCGAAGCCGGCGGCTCACGGCGCGGCCTCCTGCGGCCCCTCGCGGCGCAGCAGGAGGAACACGCTCAGCAGCAGGGCGCAGCCGGCGTAGAGCAGCAGAAGTCCCGGGCTGGACAGGCTGTCGGCCATGGCGGCCAGACACAGGATGACCGCGCAGTCCGCCGTCCACACGAAGCTCCGGGCGCTGCTCTCGCGGCGCAGAAATCCGGCCAGCTGGGAGAGGGCGTAGGCGGCTGCGGACGCGGCCAGCACCGGCAGGTAGTACCGGGCCAGGACCGGGTCCGCCCCGGCGGGCAGGTACACGGTGAGCACGAAGAACACGGCAAAGAACATGGCCGGCAGCAGGGGAAGGACCCCCGCCGTCCCGCCGGCGCGGAGCTGCCGCACCAGCAGCAGGAAGCCGCCCGCGGCGGCCACCGCCAGAATCCCGGCGGCCATGGCCGCCACGCCCCGGGCCGGCAGGGCGGAGGCCAGCAGCAGCGCGCCCCCCGCCGCCAGCAGGAAGCTCCCCGCCACCAGACAGGGCACGGCCCTCTCCGGCCGGGCGAACTGGACGTCAAAGGCGGCCTTCTCCCCCGGCAGGCGGAGGCAGAGGACCAGCTCCGCAGCGGCGCACACCGCCAGCAGCGCCGCCAGCAGCGTTCCCGGCAGGGAGGCCACGGCCAGCCCGGTCTCGCTGTCAAAGCCGGTGCGCAGCTGGGCCAGCCGCAGGGCGAACAGGAGAAGGCCCTGGACCCACAGCCGGGGTCCCCGGTACCAGAACGTATTCATCATCGCAAACACCCCTTCTGTGAAAATCTGTCGCCTGCCAGTATATCACACGGCCGGCGGTTTGTCATCATTTTTTGGACAAGCGGCGCATAAGCTGTTCCGTAAGCCGGAGGCCCCTGGACGGGAAAAAAGTGCGGGAGGGATCAACATGGGAAAACATATTGGCGTATCGGTGGTGCTGATTTTTCTGCTCTTTTTCCTGCCCTGGCTGTGGGGCGAGCCCTCCCAGGCCGCACCGGCGGAGCCGGTGGACATCCCCCCGGCGGAGGATCAGGCCCCGCCGCCCTCGGAGCCGGCTCCGGAGGCCGGATCCGGCATAGACGCGGAAACCGCTCTGAACGTGCTGGTGGGCGGAAAGCTCCAGCAGATGGACATGGGGACCTACCTGCTGGGGGTGGTGCGGGCGGAGATGCCCGCCTCCTTTGAGGCGGAGGCGCTGAAGGCCCAGGCCGCGGCCGCCCGGACCTATACGCTCTACAAGATGGCCAACGGCGGCTCCCCCAACCACCCGGAGGCGGACGCCTGCGACGACATCACCTGCTGTCAGGCCTACAAGACCTACGCCGACGCTGCCGCCGGCTGGGGGGACGAGGCCGCCGCCTATGAGGCCAAGGTCCGCGCCGCCGTGGAGGCCACGGACGGACAGTGCATTCTCTACGAGGGCCGGCCGGTGCTGGCGGTGTTCCACTCCTCCTCCGCCGGAGCCACCCAGGACGCGGCGGACGTGTGGAGCGCCAGCCTGCCCTATCTGCGCAGCGTGGAGACCCCGGAGGACGAGGAGGCGGTGCCGGGCTACCGCTCCACAGTCAGCTTCCAGGCAGCCCAGCTCAAGGAGCTGCTCCGCGCCGCCCTGCCGGAGGCGGAGCTGGGGGGCAGCCCCTCCAACTGGTTCACCAACATCCGCCAGCAGCCCAACGGCACAGTCACCGCCCTGACCGTGGGGGGCGTGGAGGTGGGAGGCAACCAGCTGCGCACCATCCTGGATCTGCGCAGCGCCTGCTTCACCATGGCCTTTGACGGGGATCAGGTCACCTTCTCCGTCACCGGCTACGGCCACGGCGTGGGCATGAGCCAGTATGGCGCCAACGTGCTGGCCCAGGGGGGGATGGCCTACGACGAGATCCTGCGCTGGTACTACACCGGGGCGGAGGTGGGGATCTATGAGAGGCCGTGAGGCCGCCGCCTTTGCCGGTATCGGGCCGTGAGAACCTCCAGGGCCCGGTCAAAGGCCAGGCACACCCCCACCCCCAGGGCCAGCAGAGCGGCGGCCATGGGGGCGGCGTACCGGGAGAGCTCCGCCGCCTCCAGCCGGAGGACGTACCTGGCCAGGGCATACATAGCTGTCAGAGCCAGCGCGAAGAGGCCGGCCTTTACCGCCGCCCGGAGGGGGCGGGGCAGGGGGGCCAGCCGCGGACGGAGGGCGGGGTACCACCCCAGGAAGGCGTAGAACAGGGCCAGCTCCTTGTCCGCGCACAGCAGGAGGGCCAGGAGGGCCGTGCCGGCGTAGAGGAGCAGGGCGGTCCCGGCCCCGTACTCCAGAAGGACCGGCAGCAGGCAGACCATAGCCAGCAGGGGCGCGGCGAAGGTGGCCAGGGGGATCACGCTGCCCAGGCTCAGCAGGACCAGGGCCAGGGCCGCCAGCAGGCCGCACAGGGCGGCCCGGCGGCTGCGGCGTCGGAATTCCACGCTAGAACCGCTCCCGGAGGATCCGCTGGGCCTCCTCGCTGCCGCCCGCCGCCGCCGTCTCCAGCCAATGGCGGGCCTTCTTGGGGTTCCGGGTCTCGGCCCGGCCCTGACTGTACATGCACCCGCACTTGAGCTGGGCCTCCACGGACCCCTGCCGGGCCGCCTGCTCATACCAGCTCAGGGCCCGCTTCAGGTTCATCTGGGCCCCCCGGCCCTGCTCGTACATGGACGCGCAGGAGAGCTGGGCGTCCAGATGGCCCTGCTTGGCCGCCCGCCTGTACCAGGTCAGGGCCAGCCTCTCCCGGCCCTCGTCCTGGACCCACTGCTGGTAGATCCGGCCGCACAGGTACTGGGCCTCCCGATGGCCCTGCTCCCCGGCCCGGAGCAGGGCCTCCAGGGCCTGCTCCGGCTGCCGATTCGCCCAGAACTGGCGGCCGGCCAGAAAGTCGGCCTGTCCCGGCGGCTCCTCCCCGCCCGCCGCGGAGGGCGCCGCCGGCGGGGGCGCTTCCTCCTCCGCCGTTGTCTCCGCCTGCTCCCGGGTCTCCTCGGAGCCCTGGGACGGGCTGTCCGTGAGGACCTCCTCCAGGTCCTCCGGCAGGGCAAGGGCCTCAATGGCCGCGTCGATCTCCTCCGGACGGAAGGTCTCCTCCGGCAGCTCCGCCGTTGGGCGCTCGTGCCTGCCCCGGGTCACGGGCCGCCAGCCCAATATCTGCGGTAATTTCAGCATGGTTTTCCCACCTCTCGAAAGGACGCGTATTTTCTCTGCTGCGGTGCACGCAGAAAGGAAGCCGCCACCGTGCCGGGTGGCGGCTGTGGCATATAGACGGATTCTCCCCGCTCAGCCGAACACGGAGAAGCCCTTGCTCTCCTGCTGGTCCTGCTGCTGGGTATCGGCCTGCTCCTGCTGCTGGGCGGCAGTGACGGTGCGGGTGGTGCCGCCGGAGATATAGGCCTTGCCACACTCAGGGCAGATGTCGGAGTGGAGGGTCACGCTCTGGCTGACCACCCGCCGGTCCTCCCGCCGGGCCTTGGCCTGCTCCCGGACCACGTGCTCCTGCTCGTGGCCCCGGACCGCGGAGGCCACCTGCTCGGGGGCGACGCGGGTGGGGGTCTGGAAGGACACGCCCATGTCGTCGGACCCGTCCTGGTACTTGCGCTTCTCGCACGTCTCGCACTTGCCCTCCTCCAGGGCGGCCTGGGCGCTCTCCACGCCGGCGGCCCTGTTGTCCTCCAGGGCCTTCTCCGGAGCGTTCGCCGCGCCCGCCTCCTCATAGGGACGGATGCGCATGCGCACGGCCATCTCCGCCGGATCCGCCCCCTCCCGGAGCACGGGACCCAAGCGGATGGGCTGGGAGGCCTCCTGGTCGCTCACCGGCCGCACCGGGGACACCGGCTGCACGGGCGTGTCCGGTCCGGCGCTGTGATGGGCCGCCCAAACCCCGCCTGTCTGACGGGATTCGCCGGCCTGCCGGACGCTCTGGGCCTGCTCCGCCCCGGACAGGGGGAGCCGGTTATACATAAAGCTGTAGCTGGGCTGCATCATGGATATGCCGCCGATCATACTGCTCACCTCTCCTGCTGATGTTGCCTATAGCATACCATATTTTTTTCCGGTTGGCAAGACCTAAGAGCCTGTATTCATAGCCGGGGAGATGCCGGATGGCTGAGAATGAAACAGGTCCTAGGCGGACGGCGGCCCTGCAAGCCGCAGATAGCGGTCAATGTCCCTTCGCAGCTGCGAACGTTTTCCGGTTCCGGTAAAAAGCTGCTTAAGGGGCTCAACAATCAGCAGGCCGCCGTTTACCGTCTCATAGGACAGTCTGATGTGAAAATAATTGATCTGTTCTATGACCGCCATGCCGTACAGAAAAAGGCCGGCAATGATTCCGGATAAAGGCGCTCCTGCAAGAGCGGCTGTCACCACCACCGGCAGATAAGCGGCCAGCAAAAGGACATTGACCCATTTTATTCTATAATAGATCCGGCCGATCTCCATCCGGCTGAAGGCCCTCTGCCGTTTTACCCTTTTCAGCTGATTATGCCAATAGAAGCTGCCCTCCAGGACGATGGCAGAGAATACCAGCAGCGGATAAAAGGAAACCCAGTGCAGCGCAAACGCCTTTTCCCCAAGGTCCATATCCAGTATAAACTTTGCCGCAAAATACAGCCCCGCCGCCATGAGCGCGCCGTACAGCTCAAAGCTGGCCAGGAATTGCAGCTCCTTTTGAACCGGTCTTTTCTTTAACTGCTTTGACATCGGGCTTTGGCTCCTTTCGGCGCTGGATTTGTCAAACGGAATGATAGCGCGGGATTGCCGCCATATCAACCTGCTTTTTGTGAAAATCACCCTCTCCCCACCGGGCTTGCGCCGGGGCGGCCCCTGTGGTACAATAGACGGCAAATCCCCACGATAAGGAGGAACGGCGCATGCTGCGGCCAAAGGAAGTCATATGCAGGTGGGTGGACGCCTTTAACGCCCACGATGTGGAGGCGATTGCATGCCTGTACCACGAGGAGGCGGTCAACCATCAGGTGGCCAACGAGCCGGTCTGCGGGCTGGCGGCCATCCGGGAGATGTTCACAGCGGAATTTGCCGCCGCGGAGATGACCGCCATTGTGGAAAACCTGTTTGAGGATGGACAGTGGGCGATCCTGGAGTGGAGGGACCCCCTGGGCCTGCGGGGCTGCGGGTTTTTCCAGGTGGTCAATGGGAAAATCCTGCTCCAGCGGGGGTACTGGGACAGGCTGTCCTTCTTAATGCAGCACAACCTGCCTGTTGAATAGGCCCTCCTCCGCCAGCCGGGCGGCTGCCGCTATGGCAGCCGCCCGGCTGCGTATATCTGCGCCGCCTACCCGTTCTGGGCGGACGCGCCGTGGGTCTTGAGCACCACGTCGTGGTAGCCCCCCTCCACGATGGAGGTGGAGGACACCAGGGTCAGCCGGGCCTTCTCCTGGAGCTCCGGAATGCTGACAACACCGCAGTTGCACATGGTGGACTTCACCTTGTACAGGCTCTTAGCCACGTTGTCCTTCAGGGGGCCGGCGTAGGTGACGTAGGAGTCCACCCCCTCCTCGAAGGCCAGACCCCGGCCGCCGCCCAGATCGTAGCGCTGCCAGTTCCGGGCCCGGTTGGAGCCCTCGCCCCAGTACTCCTTCATGTACTGGCCGTTGACCAGCACCCGGTTGGTGGGGCTCTCGTCAAAGCGGGCGAAGTACCGGCCCAGCATGATGAAGTCCGCCCCCATGGCCAGGGCCAGGGTCATGTGGTAGTCGTGGACAATGCCGCCGTCGGAGCAGATGGGCACATACACGCCGGTCTCCCGGTAGTACTCGTCCCGGGCCGCCGCCACCTCGATGAGGGCCGTGGCCTGACCCCGGCCGATGCCCTTGGTCTCCCGGGTGATGCAGATGGAGCCGCCGCCGATGCCCACCTTGACAAAGTCCGCTCCCGCCTGGGCCAGGAACCGGAACCCGTCCTTATCCACCACGTTGCCCGCGCCCACCTTCACCCTGTCGCCGTACTTCTCCCGGATAAAGGCCAGGGTCTGCGCCTGCCAGCAGGAGTAGCCCTCGGAGGAGTCGATGCACAGCACGTCCGCCCCTGCCTCAATGAGGGCCGGCACCCGCTGGGCGTAGTCCTTGGTGTTGATGCCCGCGCCCACCATGTACCGCTTCTGGCCGTCCAGCATCTCGCCGGGGTTCTCCTTGTGCTGCTCGTAGTCCTTGCGGAACACGAAGTAGAGCAGCCGCCCCTCGGCGCTGACAATGGGCAGGGAGTTGAGCTTGTGGTCCCAGATGATGTCGTTGGCCTCCTTGAGGGTGGTGCCCTCGGGGGCGGTGACCAGGCGCTCATAGGGGGTCATGAACGCGCTGACCGGCGTGGCCGGGTCCATGCGGCTCACCCGGTAGTCCCGGCTGGTGACGATGCCCAGCAGGCGGCCCTGGTTGGTGCCGTCGGCGGTGATGGCCACGGTGGAGTGGCCGTTGCGGGCCTTCAGCTCCAGCACGTCCTGGAGGGTGGCCTGGGGGGAGAGGTTGGAGTCGCTGGGCACAAAGCCGGCCTTGTAGCCTTTTACCCGGGCCACCATGGCCGCCTCGCTCTCAATGGACTGGGACCCGTAGATGAAGCTGAGCCCCCCCTCCTTGGCCAGGGCCACGGCCAGCGTGTCGTTGGACACCGACTGCATGATGGCGGAGACCAGGGGGATGCTGAGGCTCATGGGGCACGCCTCCTCCCCCTTGCGGAACTTCACCAGGGGCGTGCGCAGGGACACATTGGCGGGGACGCACTCGGGGGAGGTGTAGCCGGGGACCAGCAGGTACTCGCTGAAGGTGTGGGAGGGCTCGGTGTAATAGAAGGCCATAACCAGATACGCTCCTTAATATAAATTAGTGGATATTAAATTGTTCAACATGGTAACACGGTCCGGCCGGTTTGTAAATACAGAAAAGTGCCCAAATTTCGCCCTATTTCTCCCCCAGGCGCCCCACCATTCCGCCAATATAATCCCTGTCGATGACCTGGAAGCGGTCCTCCGGCGGGTAGAGGCAGCCGCCGTAGTAGATGGAGCGGTTGTTGGCCACGGAGGCGTCGGTGCAGGAGCGGTGGGCGGCCAGATGGATCTGGCGGCAGCCGGTCTCGGCGATGACCCGGTCCATGTTCCGGGCCGTGATGCCCGCGCCGGGGAGAATCTGGATGCGGCCGGCGGCGTACTCGATCATCTCCCGGACCGTGGCCGTGCCCAGGGACACATCCGGCTCCTGGCCGCTGGTGAGCACCCGGGTAATCCCCAGGTCCATGAGCGCGTCCAGGGCGGCGCGCCAGTCCGGCGTCACGTCGATGGCCCGGTGGAACACGCTCTCCCGCCCCGCGTCCCGGGCCAGCTCCGCCATGATCCGGGTGCGCTCCACGTCCAGCGTCCCGTCCTGGTGGAGGAAGCCGAAGACCAGGCCGTCCGCGCCGTGGCTGAGCAGGAGCTTCGCGTCCTCCAGGGCGGTGTCGAACTCCGCCTGGGTGTAGCAGAAGCCCCCCTCCCGGGGCCGCACCATGGTCATGATTCTCATGCCCGTCTCCCGCTTGGCCACAATCAGCTCCCCCAGGGTGGGGGTCAGGCCGCCGTGGAAGAGGTCGCTGTTGAGCTCCACCCGGTCCGCTCCGGCCCGGTGGGCCTCGATCACATCATCGGCGCTGCCGCAGCAGACCTCCAGCAGAACTTTACTCATGTCGTATATCCTCACAATCTTTTTTATTGTTTTGCCGGGCGGCGGCCCCCCGGGCCAGCCGCCACCGCAGGCCGCTGTAGCGGCGCTGCTGGCGGTCGTTGGCGGCCATGCGGGCCAGGGCCTCGTCGTCCCCCACCACCACCAGCAGCTCCCGGGCCCGGGTGACGCCGGTGTACAGCACCCCCCGGACCATCAGCGCCGGCGCCGCCGGCAGGGCCGTCAGCACCACCGCCCGGTACTCGCTGCCCTGGCTCTTATGTACCGTCACCGCGTAGGCCAGCTCCAGCTCCGCCAGCATCTCCGAGACATAGACGGCCGTGCGGTCGTCGAAGAGGACGGTCATCATCTCCCCGGCGGCGTCGATCTCCTCCACCACCCCCACGTCTCCGTTGAAGATGCCGGAGCCCTGCATGCCGTCGGCGCGGACCCAGAGCGCGTCGTAGTTGTTGCGGGTCTGCATCACCCGGTCCCCCACCCGGAACACCTTGTCCCCCCAGGACATCTGGGCCTTGTCCCCGGCAGGGGGATTGAGGGCGGCCTGGAGGGCCTGGTTCAGGGCGGCTGTGCCCCACGCCCCGCGCCGGGTGGGGCACAGGACCTGGATCTGGCCGGAGGGGATGCCCATGCTGCCGGGCAGCCGCCGGCCGCACAGGTCCACCACCAGCTCCACCACCTCCTGGGGGTCCCGGCGGCGCAGGAAGAAGAAGTCGCTGTCCGCCGTGTTACGCAGGACCGGCAGCTGTCCGCTGTTCACCGCGTGGGCGGTGCGGATGATGGCGGAGGCCTGGGCCTGACGGAAGATCTCCGTCAGGTTCACCCGGCTCACCCGGCCGCTGCGGATGAGATCGCTGAACACGTTCCCCGGTCCCACCGAGGGCAGCTGGTCCGGGTCTCCCACCATAATCAGCCGGCAGTCGTCCCGCAGGGCGGAGAGCAGGGCGCTCATGAGGGGCAGATCCACCATGCTCATCTCGTCCACGATCACCGCCTCCGCCTCCAGGGGGTCCTTGGCGCTCTTCTGGAAGGTCACCTCCCGGGTGTCCTCCTGCCAGGTCATGCCCAGGGCCCGGTGGATGGTCTGGGCCTCCCGGGAGCACAGCTCCCCCAGCCGCTTGGCCGCCCGGCCCGTGGGGGCCATGAGCATGGAGGCGCAGCCCATCCGGTCCAGGGCGGCCAGGATGGCCCGCACGGAGGTGGTCTTGCCGGTGCCCGGCCCGCCGGTGAGCAGCACCACCCCCTGCCGGGCCGCCAGCTCCACCGCCTGCCGCTGGGCGGGGGCGTAGGTGATGCCCTGCTCCTCCTCGATCTGGCCGATGATCTGCTCCACCCGGCTTGTCACGTACTCCGGCCGGTCCGCCTGACAGGAGAGCATCCGCCCCAGCTTCTCCGTCACGGACACCTCCGCCTCGTGGAGCCGGCGCAGGTAGCAGGCGTCCACCCGGGCCACCGGCTCGCAGCAGACGGCCCCCCGGGCCAGAAGCTCCCCCAGGGCGGCCTCCGCCTGCTCCGGCTGGCAGTCGATGAGCTGGAGGACGGCGCCCAGGAGCTTGTCCCGGGGCAGAAAGACGTGGCCGTTGTGGAGGTTGTGGGACAGCTCGAAGAGGACGGCGGCCTCCACCCGGCTCCGGCTGTCCCTGTCAAGGCCCATGGACAGGGCGATCTCGTCCATGACGGAGAAGCTGACGCCGTAGCGCTCGTCCACCAGCAGGTAGGGGTTGCGGCGGACCGTGTCCAGGGCGTCCGCGCCGTACTGGTGGTAGAGCCGCAGGGCCGTGGCCAGGGGCAGGCCGTTCTGCCGGAAGAACTCCAGCAGCCGGCGCAGCCCGGTCTGATAGCGGTAGCTCCTGCCGATCTCCTGAGCCTTGCGGGCGGTGATGCCCTTGATGACCGCCAGCTCCTCCGGCCGCTCCTCAATGACCGTCAGGGTCTCGGCGCCGTAGCGCTGCACCAGCCGGTCCGCCAGACCGGGACCCACGCCCTTGATGACGCCGGAGCTGAGATAGGCGAGGATGCCGTCCTCCGTGGAGGGCATGTGGCGCTCCACCTGCTGGGCCTGGACCTGATCCCCGTGGACGGGGTGGCTGACCCAGCCGCCGGTGACGATCAGGTTCTCCCCCGGGGCGGCGCAGGGGATGGTGCCCACCACGGTCACCGCCTCCCCCTCCCCCGTCACCATGCGCAGCACCGTGTAGCCGTTGTCCGGATTCTGAAAGATCAGCTGCGCGACCGTCCCGTCGATGGTGCAGTGCCCGTTCATACCATTGCCTCCCGCTTTCTTCATATCTGTCCGGGCGGCCTACTGGAGGTAGCCGCCGATCTCCTCCCGGGCGCACACCGCCACCCAGCGCCGGTCCCGGGCCAGCAGCCGGGCCAGACGCAGGCCCTCCTCGGTGAGCCCGCAGTCCACCAGCAGCACCGTGCCCACCAGGGCCTGCTCCTTCCGCAGCCGCTCCATGATCCGGATCTGCCCCTCCAGGCCCTCCCCGTCCCCCTGGGCGGGGATGAGGGCCACCGTCCCCTGCCGCCGGCGCTCCAGGGGCGCGTACAGCACCGCCTTTACCACCATCCACATGATCGACGCAAGGCCAATGGCGGCCAGCATGGCCACCAGCCCGTCCTGCAACAGCTGCATAAGCTCCTCCGTTCCGCCGCCTGCGCGGCTTTCAATCGCTTATGCCAGTCTATGCGGGGCGGGGGCGGTTTGACAGACCTGGTGGTCCATCCGGTCAGAAATCAAATCATATCCCGGGCGAAATTTCCGCATGGCATCGTTGTTGTCCTTGACGGGCGACAGCCCGCCTGCGTCCGCCGCCTTGCCCTGCGAAAATTCTGCTCCGGCCTCTGGTTCTCTTTCTGACCGGATACACCACTAGTACTCGATCCCCTCCCGGGCGGGAACGCCCCGCTGGAAGGGGTGCTTGACCAGCCTCATCTCCGTGACGTAGTCCGCCGCGTCCAGAAGGGCCCGGGAGGGGTCCCGGCCCGTCATCACCACCTCCAGCTCCGCCTTCCTTCCCGCCAGCAGCTCCAACAGCCGGGCCTCTCCGATCATGCCGGTGGACAGGGCGCTCATGGCCTCGTCCAGCACCAGCAGGTCAAAGTCCCCGGCCCGGGCGAAGGCCTCCTCCAGAAGGCCGGCGTAGTAGGTCCGGGCCTCCTCCTTCTCCGCCGGACTGAGGGTCCAGCTGAAGCCGAAGGAGCGGGTCTGGGGGATGACGGTGACGCCGGGCACGCGCGCCAGGGCGGCGAACTCGGAGCTCTTGCCGTCCTTGAAGAACTGGAGCAGCAGCACCTGCCGGCCGCTGCCGGCGCACCGCACTGCCAGTCCCAGGGCGGCGGTGGTCTTGCCCTTGCCGTCGCCGCAGTAGATATGGGTCAGTCCTGCCATAGTCTGTCTGATCTCCGTTTCAATGATATTTTTGATCCCGGCGCCTGTATTCACAGCCGCTGAATACATGCGTTTACATCCAGATGGAGAAGACCCTGAGGACCTTCTCCAGGGCCCTGCGCAGCCAGGGCCGCTTTGCCCACGCCCCGGCCTCCACCTGCACGGAGCGGGCCATGATCTCCTCCATGTCCGCGATCAGATCCCGGATGCAGGGCGCGCCGTAGAGGGCCACGCCGCACTCGCAGTGGAGCTGGAAGCTGCGGTAGTCCATGTTCACCGTGCCCACCAGGGCCATCTCCCCGTCGGCGGTGAGGCTCTTGGCGTGGAGGAACCCGGGGGTGAAGCGGTAGATCTTCACCCCGTGGCGCAGCAGCCGCTCAAAGTAGGACCCGGCCACAATGTCCGTGTACCGGTGGTCCGGGATGCCCGGCAGCAGCAGCCGCACGTCCACGCCGCTGTCGGCGGCGATGCACAGGGCCTGGACCACGCTGTCCTCCACGGCGAAGTAGGGGGTGGTCATCCACACGGAGGTGTTGGCGCTGGTGATGCAGCGCAGGTACAGGTCCTCCGCCGGGTTGTCCGGGTTGTTCATGGGCCCGTCGGTGAAGGGCTGGCAGAAGCCGTCGCTCTCCCCGGACCGGTCCGAACGGGCGGCGGCGTGGCAGCGGTAGTAGTCGTGCTCCCGGTGCATCCGGCCGGAGAGCATCTCCCACATGTGGACGAACTGGGCCGTGAGGCCCCAGGCCCCGGGCCCGTCCAGCAGCACGCCGCCGTCCTTCCACTCCCCGAACCGCCGCACGATGCCCACGTACTCGTCCGCCACGTTCACCCCGCCGGTGTAGGCGTACTGCCCGTCCACGCAGAGGATCTTCCGGTGGTCCCGGTAGTTGAAGTAGAGCCGGTTGACGTACTGGTGGACCGGGTTGAAGATGCGCACCTCCATGCCGTCGGCCTGCATCTGCTCGATGGTCTCCCCCCGCATGCGGGTGATGTTGCCGAAGTCGTCGAAGATGATCTTGATCTCCACGCCCTGCCGCGCGCGCTCCGTGAGCACCTCCAGCATCCGGTCCCACAGCCGGCCCTCCGCCAGGATGAAGTACTCCAGGAGGATAAACCGCTCCGCCTTCTCCATCCTGGCGATGGCGTCGTCAAAGAAGTCCCGGCCCGTGGGGAAGTAGGTCACGCGGGTGTCCTGGTAGATGAGGAAGTCCCGCCGGTACAGCAGCTGGGCGGCCCGCCGCCAGTTGGGCAGCAGCCGGTTGAGCCGCTCCTGGCTGAGCTGCGACTGCCGCCGCTCGCTCTCCCTGCTCTGGGGCGGGGGCGTGGGCAGCAGGTTCAGCCGCTTGCTCTGGATGTTCCCGCCCCACAGGACGTACAAAACCATTCCCGCCACCGGCAGGGCCACCACCAGCAGCGTCCAGGCCAGCTTGTAGCTGGCGGAAACGGGGCTGGACTGGATGTTCACCGCCACCGCGATGGCGATGATCTCCAGTACGGCGAAGGCGATGGCCGCGTGGACCTGGAGAAACACGGTCAGCAGGATCACTGAGGCGATGTTCAGCAGCAGCAGGATCACCGCCATGGCAATGCGCAGGGTGGCGGAGACCCGCCGCTCCGTGGTCTGTTTTACTGGATGCTTTTTCACGTGGCCTCCTTCTGGCTGTGGGTTCTCTCTGTCTATTGGGGGACGCCCAGGGCCCGGAGCCGCTCTGCGGCCTCCGTGTGGCCCTGGCGGGCGGCCCTCTGGTACCAGAGGGCCGCCTGCTCCATGTCGCGGGCCAGGACGGTCCCCTCCTCATAGAAGCAGCCCAGGTTGAACTGTCCGTCCCGGTCTCCGTGCTCCGCCGCCCGGCGGGTCCAGAGAAGGGCCCTGTCCAGATCCCGCTCCACGCCCAGCCCCTCGGCGTAAAAGTATCCCACCTGGCACTCCGCCAGGGGGTAGCCCTGCTCCGCCAGCGGGAGGAGGCCGGAGAAGATCCTGCCGTACTCCCCGGCCTCCCAGTATTGGCTGAAAAGGCTGTCGCAGATCTCCAGCTCCCGGCAGGGGGCGTAGTAGCGGCTTGCCATAGAAACGCTCCTTTCTCTATCCGTTCTGCTCCAGCAGGCCGTGCTTTACGTCCCACAGCCGCTGGGACAGGTCCACGTAGTACTTGTGGGGGTTGTCGAAGCGCTTGACCTCCTCCCAGAGGGTGTCCACCTCCTTGAGGCAGTAGGCGCGGATCTCCGGCAGGGAGGGCAGCTTGTACACCAGCTCCCCCTTCCGGAACACCGGCACCTGGAGCTCCCGGGCGGTGAAGTCGTAGACCTCCTTCTTCTTCCACGTGGCGTCGGGATCGAAGATGGTCAGGGGCCGGGAGTCGTCCACGGTCTCGTCGTGGACGGTCATATAGTCGGCAATGGCCTTGCCGGTGCCGCTGCCGTAGAAGCGGTAGAGCTTCTTGAAGTGGGGGGTGGTGATCTTGGCCACGTTCTCGCTGATCTTGATCTTGGGCCGGATGGTCCCGTCCCCGTCCTCCACCGCCGCCAGCTTGTACACGCACCCGAACACGGGCTCGCTGCGGGCGGTAATCAGCCGCTCGCCCACGCCGAAGCAGTCGATTCTGGCCCCCTGGAGGAGCAGGTCCGTGATGAGGTTCTCATCCAGGGCGTTGGACGCGGAGATGGTGCAGCTCTGCCAGCCCGCCTCGTCCAGCATCTTCCGGGCCTCCTTGGTCAGGTAGGCGATGTCGCCGGAGTCCAGGCGGATGCCGCACTTGGTGATGCCCCGGGGCTTGAGTACCTCGTTGAAGGCCCGGATGGCGTCGGGCACGCCGCTTTTGAGGGTGTTGTAGGTGTCCACCAGCAGCACGGCGTTGGTGGGGTAGATCTCGCAGTAGGTCTTGAAGGCCTCGTACTGGGTGTCGAACATCTGGACCCAGGAGTGGGCCATGGTGCCGGCGGCGGGCACGCCGTAGAGCTGATCGCTGACGGCGCAGGCGGTGCCGTGGACGCCGCCGATGTAGGCGGCCCGGGCCCCCACGATGGCCCCGTCCGCCCCCTGGGCCCGGCGGGAGCCGAACTCCAGCACCGTGCGGCCCTGGGCGGCCCGGACCACCCGGTTGGCCTTGGTGGCGATCAGGCTCTGGTGGTTGATGGCCAGCAGGGCGTAGGTCTCGATGAGCTGGGCCTGGCTGGCGGGGGCCCGCACCGTCACCAGGGGCTCGCCGGGGAAGACCGGGGTTCCCTCGGGCACGGCCCAGATGTCGCCGGTGAAGCGGAACTGGCGCAGGTAGTCCAGAAAGTCCTCCCCAAAGAGGTTTTTGCTGCGCAGGTAGGCGATGTCCTCCTCGTCGAAGTGGAGATCACGGATATAGTCCACCAGCTGCTCCAGGCCGGCGGCGATGGCGAATCCGCCCCTGTCGGGCACCCGGCGGAAGAACACGTCAAAGTAGGTCACCCGGTCCTGCATCCCCAGGCGGAAGTAGCCGCCGGACATGGTCATCTCGTAGAAGTCAAACAGCATGGAAAGGTTTCGTCTCTCCTGGCGATCCATAATAGCGTTCCTCGGTTCTTTTATAGTGGCCGGCGGCGGGGCCGCCCGCTCTCCCCCTATAGTATAACTTTTTTCCAGGTTTTGCAACGATAGAATTGACAATTCTTTCTCCATCCATTAAGATGAGGGGGCCGGTGCGCTCTGGCGCGCCGGGATGAGAAACCAAACCGGAGGGAAGCATGTCCATTATTTTGGGAATCGACATCGGGGGGTCCACCACGAAGATCGTGGGCCTGCAGTCCGGCGGCTCCGTCATCGCCATGCACCGGGTCAGCGCCCAGGACCCCATCACATCCCTGTACGGGGCCATGGGGAACTTTCTGTTCACCAATGGTCTGGAGCTGGGGGACGTGTCCCGCATCGCCCTGACCGGGGTGGGCGCGTCCTATGTGGAGGGGGACATCTACGGCATCGCCACGGAGAAGGTGGAGGAGTTCACCGCCGTGGGCGTGGGGGGGCTGTACCTGAGCGGCCAGGAGCGGGCCGTGGTGGTGAGCATGGGCACCGGCACCGCCTTCATCTGGGCGGAGAAGGGCGCGCCGGTGCGGCATCTGTGCGGCTCCGGCGTGGGGGGCGGCACCCTGGCGGGGCTGTGCTCCCGCCTGTGCGGGGCCAGCCAGTACAAGCAGATTGTGAAGCTGGCCGGGGACGGGGACGTGAGCCGCATTGACCTGACCGTGGGCGATCTCACCCGCAACAGCCACCCCTCCCTGCCTCTGGACATCACCGCCGCCAACTTTGGCAGCGTCGCCGACGACGCCACCCCCGCCGACTTTGCCGCCGGGGTGGTGAACATGGTCCTCCAGTCCATCGGCACCACCGCCGTGATGGCCTGCCGGGCCTGCGGATGCGAGACCGTGGTGCTCACCGGGTTCATGTCCAGCCTGCCCCAGGCGCGGTCCTGCTGTGATCTGTTCACCCGGCTCCACGGGGTGGATTTTATTATCCCAGACAACGCCACCCACGCCACCTCTATCGGGGCCGCGCTGTCGATCTGACCGGGGGGCGGTTCTGTATCGGCGGTCCCGGGGGCTGGGTGGCTTTTGGCCGGAGTGCCGGTCTGAACGATGGCCCCGGGGGCTAGCGCCGCCCCCGGACCCTGCGGTGCCTTTTTGTGCGCGCAAAAAGGCACCAAAAATGCGCCAGCCCCCCTGCGGGCAGCTAGTGTCCGCTGCGCGGCCACTGCACGCCTCCGGGGCTGGACCCCCCGCCTTTTTGTTTTCGCTACGAGTTGTCAGGCGAAGCCTCTGACCATATGCCCTGGGCCGTTGGGCTGCGGCGCCTTTGAAGGACCCTTTCTGAACCTACATTCCCGCAGGCGAATCTCCGCTTTTGTCACTCTTCTCCTCGTTACCTATCGCCTCCGTCCGTTACCTGGACTCTGCGATAGGATTGATCTGGACGTGGAGGACCTCTGCGTCCAGCGGAGAACTATCTGAGCCGGGCAGTAACAGCAATAGTCAGACGGAATGTCAAGCAAGCAAGGTAAGATACTGCTTCGCCCACGGCAATCTCTGCTGAGAAGGTGTCCTTCAAAGGCAGGGCAGCCCAACGGCCCAGGGCAATCGGTCAGAGGCTTCGCCTGACAGCTCGCAGCGTAAAAAATAACCCCCGTCATAAATAAGGGGGTCTGGACCGCAGGTCCAGCAGCTTTTTGGGTGCTTTTTGTCTGGATAAAAAGTACCCGCGGGGTCCGGGGCCGCGCAGGCCCCGGGGCTGACGTACAGAACCGCGCCCCGTTTATTCAGATTCTTTTTCCGACAGAAAGGAACCGCCATGAATGAGATTATTCTGCTGAAGCTGGGGGAGGTGGTCCTCAAGGGCCTCAACCGCCGCTCCTTTGAGGACAAGCTGACCAGCAACGTCCGCCGCCGCCTGACCCACTACGGCAGCTTCCGGGTCTACTCCAAGCAGAGCACCATCTACGTGGAGCCCCAGGAGGAGGACTGCGATCTGGACGGGGCCTACGCCGCCTGCCGCCAGGTGTTCGGCATTGTGGCCGCCACCCGGGCCCGCTCCTGCCCCAAGGACAAGGACGCCATCTTCCACTGCGCCAGAAACTACCTGGGCGCCCAGCTCCAGGCGGCCCGGACCTTCAAGGTGGAGACCAAGCGGGCGGACAAGAAATTCCCCATGAACAGCATGGAGATCAGCCAGTACGTGGGCGGCCTGCTCCACGACGAGTACCCCCACCTGAAGGTGGACGTCCACGCGCCGGAGCTGTGCGTCCATGTGGAGGTCCGGGAGAAGGCGGCCTACGTCCACGGTCCCAGCGAGAGCGGGGCCGGCGGCCTGCCCATCGGCATGGGCGGCACGGCCGTCAGCCTCCTCTCCGGCGGCATCGACAGCCCGGCGGCCTCCTATATGATTGCCAAGCGGGGGGTGAAGCTGGAGCTGGTCCACTTCTACTCCCCCCCCTACACCTCCCCCCAGGCCCTGGACAAGGTCCTCCGCCTGGCCCGGGAGCTGACCCCCTGGTGCGGCCGGATGACCCTGCACATCATTCCCTTTACGGAGATCCAGGAGGCCATCCGCGCGGGCTGCCCGGAGGACCACTTCACCCTCATCATGCGCCGGTTCATGATGCGTCTGGCCCAGACCGTGGCGGCCCGGACCGGGGCGAAGGCCCTGGTCACCGGCGAGAGCCTGGGGCAGGTGGCCAGCCAGACCATGGATGCGCTGGCCGTCTCCGACGCGGTGTGCTCCCTCCCTGTGCTCCGGCCGGTCATCGGCATGGACAAGACGGAGATCATCGCCATTGCCCGGAGGATCGGCACCTTTGACACCTCCATCCTCCCCTACGAGGACTGCTGCACCGTCTTCACCCCCCGCCACCCCAAGACCCACCCCCACCTGGACGAGGTGGCGGCGTACGAGAAGGCCCTGGATATTGAGGGCCTGACAGCCCGGGCCCTGGAGGGCGCGGAGCGGCGGACGGTCTCCATGGGGGATTGACCGTGGAGGAGGAGCTGCGGAGGGTATACCGCCGCGCCCTGAAGACGCGGCAACAACCAAAAGGAGGAATCCCATGATTGCGGAACTGATTGCCGTCGGCACGGAGCTGCTGCTGGGCAGCATCGCCAACACGGACGCCCAGATGATCTCCCAGCGTCTGAGCGCCATGGGTATCACGGTCCTCCACCACACCGTGGTGGGCGACAACCCCCAGCGTCTGGCCCAGGCCCTGGAGACCGCCCGGGACCGGGCGGACATCATCATCACCACCGGCGGCCTGGGGCCCACCTATGACGATCTCACCAAGCAGACCATCTGTCAGGTCTTTGGCCGGGAGCTGGAGCTCCACGAGGACATTCTGGAGGAGATCCGCGCCTGGTTTCAGACCAAGATGGGCAAGACCATGCCGGAGAACAACGTCCAGCAGGCCCTGCTGCCGGTGAACTGCACGGTGTTCGACAACCCCGTGGGCACCGCCCCGGGCTGCGCCTTTGAGGAGAACGGGGTCCACGTGCTCATGCTCCCCGGCCCCCCCTTCGAGTGCCGGTACATGTTTGAGAACCGGGCGGCCCGGTACCTGGAAAAGCTCACCGACGGCGTGATCGTCAGCCACGAGATCAAGATTTTCGGTATGGGGGAGAGCAGCGTGGAGGAGGCCCTGCGGGTCCCCATGACCACCCTCACCAACCCCACCCTGGCCCCCTACGCCAAGCTCAACGAGTGCATGGTCCGGGCCACCGCCAGGGCGGAGACCCGGGAGGCGGCGGAGGACATGCTCCGCCCGCTGGTGGCCCAGGTGCTGGACACCCTGGGGGACGTGGTCTACGGCGTGGACGTGGACAGCCTGGAGGCGGTGGTCTCCGGCCTGCTCCTGGACCGGGGCCTCACCCTGTCCGCCGCCGAGAGCTGCACCGGCGGGCTCATCGCCAAGCGCATGACCGATCTGCCCGGCGCGTCCAGGGTGTTCCGGGGCGGCGTGGTCAGCTATACAAACGGCGTAAAGGCCGGCGTGCTGGGGGTGGACGGGGACCTGCTGGAGCGGTACGGCGCGGTGAGCGAGGAGACCGCCCGGGCCATGGCCGAGGGCTGCCGGCGGGTCTGCGGCAGCGATCTGGCGGTATCCGTCACCGGCGTGGCCGGGCCGGACGCCGATGACCGGGGTACGGAGGTGGGCACGGTGTACATCGCCCTGGCCGCCCGGGAGAGAACCATCTGCAAGAAGCTGGCCTGCGGCAGGGGCCGCGGGCGGGACCGGGTCCGCTCCGCCGCCGCCAGCAACGCCTTTGACCTCATCCGCCGGTCCCTGCTGGGACTGCCGGTATAGGGCCTGTTAAAAATACGGGCGGAACTGCAAGTCGCTGTTGGTGGAAAATTCGCCGCGGATCCTCTATACTGGGGGCATATTCCAAAGGAAAGAGGTGTCACGGATGAATTTGGGAAACCATCTGTTTCAGGCGAGGAAGAGGCGGGGCCTCTCCCAGGAGGAGGTGGCGGAGAAGCTGGGGGTGAGCCGGCAGACCATCTCCAAGTGGGAGACCGACGAGACCCTGCCGGACATCCGCCAGTCCAAGCGGCTGGCCCTGCTCTACGGAGTGTCCCTGGACGAGCTGATCGACTTTGATCTGGACGTCAGGGAGGTGGAGCAGGCCATTGAGCGGACCACCCCCGCCCTGGAGGAGAAGATCGACTGGACCAAGGCCTGGGGGAAGAAATACCCGATCCTGCTCACCTACACCCGGGACGTGAACGTGGAGAACTACGCCGTCCGGCTGGAGGCCATGATCGGGGAGCTGCGGGCCGAATACGGGTACAGTGAGCTGGACGCGTTTTTGGTCCTGAAGGATATTCTGGCCTCCGTGTGGAAGGGCAGGAAGAAGAAGTCCTAGGGCGGCTTTACTGGGACCTGACATACAGCAAAAATCCCTTACCGGCCTTGCCGCCGGTAAGGGATTTCCTGATTCTCCGCTATTTCTTGCCGCCCTTGAGGGCCTTCATCCGCTTCTCGTGGTCCAGAATCCGCTTGCGGATGCGCAGGCTCTTGGGGGTCACCTCCAGAAGCTCGTCGTCCGCCAGGAACTCCAGGCACTGCTCCAGGCTCAGCTGGCGGCAGGGCACCAGCCGCAGGGCCTCGTCGGACCCGCTGGCCCGCATATTGGTCAGCTGCTTCTTCTTGCACACGTTGACCGTGATGTCCTCCTGCTTGGGGCTCACGCCCACCACCATGCCCGCGTACACGGGCACGCCCGCGCCGATGAACAGGGCCCCCCGCTCCTGGGCGTTGTACAGGCCGTAGGTGATGGACTCGCCGGTCTCGAAGGCGATGAGGCTGCCCGTGCTCCGGCGGCTCAGATCCCCCTTGTAGGGGGCGTAGCTGTCAAAGACCGAGGCCATGATGCCCTCGCCCCGGGTGTCGGTCAAAAACTCGTTGCGGTAGCCGAACAGGCCCCGGGCCGGCACCAGGAACTCCAGCTTCATCCGGTCTCCCACCGGGGTCATCTCCGCCAGATCGCCCTTCCGGGAGCCCAGCTTCTCGATCACCGCGCCCACGCTGTCCGACGGCACGTCCGCCACCAGCCGCTCGATGGGCTCGCACTTCACCCCGTCAATCTCCCGGTAGAGGACGCGGGGCGGGGAGACCTGGAACTCATAGCCCTCCCGGCGCATGGTCTCAATAAGGATGCTCAGGTGCATCTCCCCCCGGCCCGCCACGTTGAAGGCGTCCATGGCCCCCTCGATCTCCGTCACCCGCAGGGACACGTCCTTCAGGGTCTCCCGGAAGAGCCGGTCCCGGATCTGGCGGGAGGTGACGAATTTGCCCTCCCGGCCCGCATAGGGGGAGTCGTTGATGGAGAAGGTCATCTCCATGGTGGGGGCGGAGATCTGCACAAAGGGCAGGGGCTCCGGACTCCCGGCGGCGCAGATGGTGTCCCCGATGGTGATGTCCCCGATGCCGCTCATGGCGATGATATTCCCGGCGGAGGACTCGGGCACCGGCTTCTTGGTGAGCCCGTCAAACTCGTAGATATTCACAGCCTTGGCCTTCTTGGGGGCCGCGCCGGGGTCGTGGTAGTTGCACACGGCAATCTCCTGGTTCTGGCGGATCACGCCCCGCTCAATGCGGCCCACGGCGATGCGGCCCACGAACTCGTTGTAGTCAATGGAGCTGACCAGCATCTGGAAGGGGGCCTCCGTGTCCGCCTCCGGGGCGGGGATATAGTTGAGGATGGTGTCAAAGAGAGGCTTGAGATCCCCCGGGGGATCCTCGGGGTGGTAGGCGCAGACGCCCCTGCGGGCGGAGCAGAAGAGCATGGGGCTGTCCAGCTGCTCGTCTGTGGCGTCCAGATCCATGAGGAGCTCCAGACACTCGTCGATGACCTCGTGGACGCGCTGGTCGGGCCGGTCGATCTTGTTGACCACCACGATGACCCGGTGGCCCAGCTCCAGGGCCTTGGAGAGCACGAACCGGGTCTGGGGCATGGGGCCCTCGGCGGCGTCCACCAGGAGGATGACGCCGTTGACCATCTTCAAAATGCGCTCCACCTCGCCGCCGAAGTCGGCGTGGCCCGGGGTGTCCACGATGTTGATCTT
>ERZ779637.284-NODE-284-length-36958-cov-14.838956_pt1 | contig 36958 bp, 38 predicted proteins | sample MGYA00514196_ERZ779637 | MGnify/ENA primary metagenome ERZ779637 (study PRJEB29562, sample SAMEA4376700) | mouse gut metagenome | isolation source: Cecum | study: EMG produced TPA metagenomics assembly of the A DSS colitis mouse model was used to assess the...
TTTCCAAGCGTTTTCATGTCATTCATAAGCTCGTGCGCCATCGCCATATAATCCGTCTTTTCGTGGTAGGAAGCGCCGTCCGTCTTATCCTTCAAAAGCGCCATGGTCATAAAATTGCTAGCCGACTTATCACCCGTATGCGCGTTTAATGCAAGCAGCTCTGTATAAGAGCAGCTATTCGGGTTCACCTTACTCACATCCACAGTCTGTTCATACGCATTCCCGTTTCGGTCGGTACCTTTCACAAGATAAATCGGATTGTCCTTTGAATAGTCATCCGCTCTGAATACATAGGCGCTCTCACCTGTCTTCACGTCGTGGATTGCAAATAATGCGTCCGGTTCAATATGCACCACATTTCCTGCCGATTTCACATTTGCCCCGAAATCGCTCTTCTCACTGTTTTCTGCCTTCCTTGCTCCATACCACGCCGGATATCCCGCCGCCCCTATACCGTTAATACTCATTTGCAAGCCCTCCTTGATGCCAATTACCGTTCTTCTATCAGTAATACGAACCAGCCTGCAAAAAAGTTTCACTCTGAATAAAATCAATATGGGGCAATATTGTCATAGCCCGGTACGCCAAAGTTTATATAACCCAATTCACCATAATTTGATAAATTCTTTTCTATTATATCGGCAAAAGCGTGCGTGGTCAACCGTTTGGGAACGAAACCCTATTTGAAAAGGAACAAAATCTTTCCCAATAACAAAAAAGCCACAGACACAAATTGTCCATAGCCTTTCACGCCCCGATTTCCGTTTCCTCAAACAATGGCATTCGCAATGCAGAACCTATCACCCCGCAGACGCCTGTTTCTTTCTCCACTTATCCTCATACATCATCTGATCCGCCACATCACGGAATTTCTCGTCTTCCAGCCGACAGTAACCAATGGCATAGCTGATCGGAACCGCGATCGACTGATTATATGCCCTGCACCGTTTTTCCAGATCCTGTATAAAAACCCGCGGCTCTCTGCCGCAAAGCACGGCAAACTCATCCCCGCCCTGCCTGTAGGCTCTCCCTTCCTCTCCCACCGCATAGGCTAACAGACGGGCAAACCCCTGCAGCAGCTTATCCCCCGCCGAATGACCAAGGGTATCGTTGACCAATTTATGATCGTTCAAATCGGCAATGAAATAGTAAGTGTTTCCCGCTTCCTCCTGTTTGTCCAAATCCCGCTCCAAGGCGTTTCGGTTATAAATATTTGTCAGATAATCAATATAGGCAAACCGACTTCCCACTTCCGTACAGAAAGAGATGATATGCCGCATACAGGTATAGCGGTCAGCCGTGCTCTCCTGCGCCAGAATTTTTGTCTCAATCACGATCGTTTCTTTGTCGTACAGTTCTTCCATTCTGCGCCTTATCCCCTCAAGCGCTGCCCCGGCTTTTTCCTGTGCATTACCGATAAATACCACGCTGTTCTCACCGACACGATACCCATACAGGCGGTACTGTCTGAGCTCTTTGTAGATATCATTCAAAATCAATACGTCCTGTTTCCAGTCCAAATTATTTTCTGTCTTGTAAAAGCATAAAACACCCGCCACAAGTTTCTGTTTCTCGAAGTCAAACTCCTCCAACACTTTCTCAAAAGAGTACTGATTAAACAGCATAGTCTTTTCATCCACATATTTTTCCGTATTCTCATTGCTCAAGATCAGACCGAATAGAATCAGCGTGGAGCAGACCACGACCACAAGCGTTTCCGGAATCAGCATCTGGATGAAAGCTGTGACAATATAGAGCGGCACAGCAAGCACAATGGCGAGCCTTTTATCCCTGTCCATAATCTTCCAGTAACGGAGACAGTAATATAAAATGAGAACGAGATAGATTACCAGACTCCCGTATAATGCATACGCTTTTGGTCCTAAAGAATAGTCGGTCGTTATCCCCTGCACATACGTGATCGGCAGCACAAAAATACCCACAGTCGATACCACGGCGGGCAGGCTGTGGAATATTCTAATGTTCTTTGAAAATTTCAGTTCCGCCTCCAGATAGCTTCTCATATAGACAAACAAGAGATAGATAAATGCCAGTATGGACAGCAGATAAATGATGTGGGCAATGAGATTCAACCCATCCGGAACTACATCCCTGCGGTTTACCATGCAGATCGTAATCAGGTCAAAGGTGGAACTTACAATCGCGACGGAAATAAGCCACTGAAAAATTCTGGTGGACTTGACCGGGATATGGGGTTTCCGATAGTAAAATCCTGCCATATATATTGTCATTAAAAGACATGCCGCGGATGTCTTGACGAGCACCAACATAATAAGTGATTCCTTTCGCATGCATTGTTTGAGCCGATATCGACACTATTGCTTATTCGATATAATCCGCACTTCCTGACGCCCCTTCTTGTATGTCACATCCCGGTACTCCGAATGCAGCACCTCACGCACGCCGTTGATGACGATAATACATCCCACGTTGGAGGTACCGCTCACCACAATTTTCCCGTCCGCCGATCGTCTGTTGATATCGATCAACTGCTCCCGCCTCGCGGTGGTCTCCTTCAATTTGAGCTGATAATTGATCTTCCTGCGCATCTGCTCCGCCTTCTGCTGGTTGATCTCGGGCGTGACGGGCTGCGACTTCAACTGGTAGGAAATACGGTCAAGGGCGTTCTCCGCGTCCTTTACATTCGCCTCGTACTCGTCCGTCAGACGGTCGATCTCCCCCATCTTTTCCTTAAACTCACAGTCCAGACCGATCACAAGCTGGGTCGTGACTCCGGCGCGGTTGCCGATGGACGCGGCTGTGATCTGCTCCACCGCCGTCACGCTGCCGCCGATGATCGTGCCCCGGTTTCCGGCGATCACCACATTCTGCCCCGATTCCACCTCACAGTTTAAAATGGCGCCCGTATTTACCTCATTTCCGGCATAGACCTGCGTCTGTTCCAAAAAGCGCGCCATCACATTACGCCCTGCGCGGATAACACCGTTTCCCGAACCCTGCATACCGTTTTTCAAAATCACGTCTTTTCCCGCATAGAGATGTGCCGTTTCCACATGCCCGTTTACGGTAATCGTCCCGGTTGTTTTCAGCGTCACGCCGGCGAACACGTTACCCTGCACCAACACATCCCCGTGAAAGTCCACGTCTCCCGTAGCGGCATCCAGATTACCGTCTATGGCGTAGATCGGTGTGACCGTCAGGCATCTTCCCTCCAGTGTGACATTTCCCTCCGTGCTTGCAAAATATTGACAGCCCTTTTCATCCAATTCACAGCGTTTGCACTGCAAGGGCGGCAAATCCTTCCCCTCATATGCCTCCATGATATTTCCCTGTATGTCCCTGCCGACGACAGCCGGAAGAACGGCATGGTAGGTGACAAGGAGCTGCCCCTTGGTCACAAGCTCCATTTTTCCAAGCACATTATAGTCCACCGAACCGTCCGGCAGAATGATCGGCTTTGTCTCTGGCTCCGGGTTAAAATGGTACTCAAAATAACCATCCCTTCCATCTCTTTTCGCCGTCCCCTGCGCCACAAAGACTTCCTCGTAATTTAGGTTTCCCTGCGCAAGCTCCTTAAGCGCCTCCTCCCTTACGCCGTAGACAATCCCGTTTTCCTTCAGCAGTTCACTGAGCTCTTTCACCGAAAAGCGGCGGTATAAAGTGATAAACGCCTCCATGCGCGTCTCGCTGATACGAATGAGATAGTCTTCCCCGTTTATGATAATCGGATTGCCGTGGACAATTTTAACCTTGGAGTAATCGGACTCTCCGCCGTCTTCCTTGGTTCTGCGTTTCACGCCCCGCGCCCCGGAAAGAGTTCTGTCCTCCGGCGAAAGAAACATCGTTTTTTCCTGTTCGCCCCTCTTTGACGTCATCTGTTCCAGCTCCGCCAGAGACTCTGCCGCATAGTTTTTCTGTTCCTTCTTCTTTTTCTTTCCCGTCTGCTTTAAAAATGCCATGTCTCAAATCACTCCCGCCGCAACTTTCCGATTTATTTTTCCTTCTCCAAAATCACGGAAATAAACTTTGCCATCAGCGGAATATAGGTCGCCACAAAGACAGCCGCCGCAACACAGCCTGCCTGTTTCTTGTTCTTTTCCGGTATCCTTATCCCGGCAAAAATCCCCATAGAAAAAAGACAGAACTTGAGCATAGCGATATCTCTCCAATCGCTCTTCTCCAAATACCGATTCGCATAGCCAAACAGTTTGTTCATTCCCGCATTCTCCTTTCCTGTTTCCCTATGCCGTTATTATACCATCCATGCCAGAATAAGTAAAAACAAAATTCCTCTCTCGCATTGTTTTCCTTTATCAGTACCGATACCTCTTTTTATATTTAAAGAACATAAACGCCGACAAGGCGAGCGCCATCAGCTCCGCTGCTGGCGTGGCGAGCCAGATACCGTTTACGCCCAAAATCAATGGCAGCACGATCATGGTAATCAGCATGAACACAAAGGACCTTGAGAAAGCGAGCACAGCAGAAACCACGCCGTTTGACAGGGCGGTGAACATACCGCTTGCAAAAATATTAAAGCCGATAAACAAAAGCGCGATGGTACAGATTCGGTTTCCCGTCACCGCCAGATCGTACACCGGATTGTCCGGGCGGGCAAACACGGACACAAGCGGTCTTGTGAGCAGGAAGGACGCCGCCACCGTCACCAGAGAAATCTCAGCGATCACCCTCATGCTGACCGCCACCAGTTTTTTCAGCTTTCCGTGGTTCTGCTCCCCGTAATAATAGCTGATCATGGGCGCCACGCCGTAAGAATAGCCGGTGTACAGGGAGCTTGCAAACATCAGCACATACATGATGATTGTGACCGCCGCCACACCGTCCTCACCCACGTAATGCAGCATCGTCCAGTTGAACATCATGGTGATAATGCCGGTGACAAGGGCTGTCGCCATTTCCGAGCAGCCGTTTGTCGCCGCGTTTGCCAATACTTTAAACCGGCACACAGGTTTCTTGAAATGCAGCAGGCTCTTTTTCCGTCCAAACACAAACAGTCCCACAACAGCCGTCACGGAATAGCCAAGCCCCGTGGCGATCGCCGCCCCGCTGATCCCCATGTCAAACACAGCGATAAACACATAGTCAAGCGCCATATTTAAGACGCCGCCCGTCACAGAGCAGATGAGAGAAAGGGTTGCCTTCTCACTGGCAATCATGTAAAGGGTAAAATTGTTCATCAAAAGAATTGGCACGGTAAATACGAGATACCGGCTTAAATACTCCACACAGTACCCTTCCACGTCCGAAGAAAGATGCATCCCCGCAAAAATATGGTCCATTGCCAGATAACCCACCGCGCACATAATCATCCCCACAATGACATTCACTAAAATCAGAAATGTAAAATCTTCCTTCGCCTCCTCCGCCTTGTGCTCTCCCATTTTTTTCATAATGACCGCGCTGCCACCGGTTGCCAGCATGGTAGATATCGCCGTCACGAACTGGATGATCGGCGCGGTCAGATTGATCGCCGAGAGAGCGTTCGTGCCAATCAGGTTTGACACAAACAGACCATCCACCATCGTGTAAAAGGACATGAACACTGTCATAGCAATGGTCGGCACTGCAAATTTCAGAATGTTTTTTAAGGTTACGGGCTTTTCATATACATTTTTGTTTTCCATCTTTTTTCTCCTTCCATCCCCTTTTTTCCGTTCTTACGAGATGCTGTCCGCAACCGCCCGGAAAAACTCTACGTGTTTCAACTCATATCCCTTTTCCATGAAATTCGGGTCCGCACTGGTTTTCACAATAATCACCCGTTTCGGCGGATTGACATAGATCCACTGCCCGTAAACACCGATCGCCATAAACTCGCCCTGATCCCCTTCCGGAACCCACCACTGATAGCCGTACCCTATGGCGTTGTAGGTGTCAAAATTTGACCCCGGTTTTGCGTATGCCTCGCTGATATCCAGGCTGTCTCGCACCCATTCTTTGGGCAAAATCTGCTCTCCGTTATAATTTCCCTCATTTAAATACAGCCTTGCAAAGCGGGCGTAATCCCGAAGACTGACGCTGAGCCCTCCCATAGCAAGCTCTTTCCCGTTGCTCAACGTCCAATACGCATCATGTGCCGAACCGATCCGTTTCCACAGTCTGTTCTCCATATACGCTGCAAGGGAACATCCCGTTGCATTTACGATCACCTGCCCCAAAATTTCCGTATTGATACTCAGATATCTTCGATATGTGTACGGCGGCTCCTGTACACCATATTTTGCAATCACCTTCATTGCCGGAAATCCCAGCAGTGTGCGCATGGAAAATCCACTCATGTCTTTCTCCTCATCAAAGTTGATACCCGAAGCCATTTTTAGGCAGGCGCGAATGGGTATGTTTTCCAACTCTGTACTCACAAATTCCGGAATATATTTTCCAATCGGCTCTTCTATACTGCCCACATACCCTTCCGCGACGGCAATCCCCATCAGGGCAGCCACAAAGGATTTCCCCATAGAATTAGAGGAAAACAAGGTGCCCTCGCCGCCGCCGAAAAAATATTTTTCGTACTTGATCACGTCGTCTTTGACCACAAGCATCGCGGAGGTTTTCGTATCTTCCATAAACTTTTCACAAGGATAAGCCGCGTCCCGGAACGTAAATTCTTCCACCAGTGCCGCGTTCCCTTCCTTTCCGAAAGAAAAGACCTGTTCTCCCCTGCCAATCTTCTTCGTCGGCTGTATTTCCGGTGTGTGCTGAAACGTGTGCGCCAGATTCTCGTCCTTAAAGCTGCTCAACGACCGGCAGAGCACTTTTACCTTTTTCCCCAAAGAAACGCCCATCACTCCGACCGCTGCTGCTGCGCCAACTGCAATTACACTTGTTTTTTTCATAGTAATTTCTCCCTTCTTGTTTGTTAACCACATCATAAACCGTACAGTAACTGTACGGTCAATATAAAAAATAAAAATAGCGGTATCTTTTTGATTAAAATTCATAATAAGATACCGCTATCGCATTTTATTCTATATATAGATAGTTAATTTACGTTACAGCAATTTTTACATATTGTCTGCGTCAAAACTTATGCCCGGCAATTACCCTTCCACCAAAAACAACCTTGCCATCACCGGCTTTTCAAAGGTAACCGTCAGCACATTTTCTTCCACCGCAAAGCTGACCGGCTCCTTCTCCGGGTAGAGACATGAAACCCGTACCCCGTCCTTTGCAAAGGGCATACTCCCAAGCGGGATAGACAGCGTCATCTCCGTGCAGACCGTGCCTGCCCGCAAGCGCCTGTCGTTGTTTTTTCCCTCCATCTGCCGCTTCCAGACAGCCAGATACGCCTTATCTTCCGTCTGCAGACCGCCGCACGCCCACAGGTCCTCGTTGTCCGTCACATCAAGCGGATAAAAGGGCACCGCTCTTTTGATATCCGCGCGCAGGTTTTTATAGCAGGCAATACCCTCCTTCACCAGTTCCATCCGCTCTGCGGAAAGCTCCGCCAAATGACCGCTCTGGTGTATCCGGGCAAGCATGGCGTTTATCATGTTGTAGATAACTTCCTCCTTGTCGCCTGCCCGCTGCGGATAGGACCAGACCGCCGCCTGTTCCGACGTCACCCCGACGCCCGCGTTCGCCGCAATGGTGGCATAGTTTCGGTAATCTTCCTGATCTGAGGTAGACTGAATGCTGTAGCGGGAAAGCAGGGCATAGTCGATCCGCAGCCCTCCGCTGGAACAGTTCTCGATCACCAGATCAGGGTACCTCACAAACACGTCGTCCAGCCATGCAAGGTACGCCTTTTCATGCAGAAGCATCCCCTGTCCCACGCTTTCCGCACCGAGTTCCGTGCCAATCCCCGGCTCGATATTGTAGTCCATCTTGATATAACCTACGCCGTACTCGTTCACCACACGGTCAATCACCTCGTTGACATGATCGATGACCGCCGGATTGCGAAAGTCGAGCTGATACCGGCTCCTGTCAAACACGCGTCGCCCGTGGCGCACGAAAAACCAGTCGTCCGGCGCTTGTTTCGCCTTCTCACAGTTGATTCCCATAACCTCAAGCTCCAGCCAGACGCCGGGAACCATACCCTTACTGCGAATATAGTCTGTCACTTCCTTGATGCCGTTCGGAAACCGCTCCCTGCACTCCTGCCATTCGCCAACGCTGTCCCACCACTCGCCGGGCGCATACCAGCCCGCGTCGATCACATAGTATTCACAGCCGCACGCTGCCGCCGCGTCGATGAGCGGCAGTTCCTTTTCCGTGGTGGGATCGCCGAACAGACAGTTCATATAGTCGTTAAATATCACCGGCAGATTTTCGTTGTCCTTGTTGGGTCTGCGGATCAGACGGCGGTACTTCGTCAGTTCGCCCACTGCCTTCTCAAAGCTGTCCTCCGCCACGCCCACCGCCACCGGCACGGATGTAAAAGCCTCTCCCGGCAAAAGATTCTTAAACCAGTGGGACTGCACCTCTGTCGGTCCGCTGACGCAGAGATAAAAATGGGTGTTCTGGTCGCCAATCTCATAATGCCACGAGCCGTTGTGCTCGATCTGCCAGAACAGACTTGTATGTGCCTGCGTGTTCTCGATATAGCCCAAGGGCAGATATTTCTTGGACGACCAGTTGCCCGTGTTGGTCACCTCAAACACCTGCGACGTGCGCTGATACACTCCGGGCTGTGTCTGTGCCAGCCCCACATCGCCAAAGGTATATTCCTTAATGCTCATCTCCTTCTGCCAGCCGTTGTAGGGAACGCGCAGCTTCATCTTGGCGTCGGAGTTTTTGTCCCCCTCCTTCTCAATACCCGTATAGCAGAAGGATGACAGGTATTCCAGACACTGCATCTCCTCCCCTATATTCGTCACCTTGCTCCACATGCGGACGACGGAGGTTCCGTTGTAAAACTGCATCACCGTCTCCACACGGACGTGCGTCACTTCCTTATCCTCCTGCGTGATGACAAGCCTGCGCCCGATCGCGCCCACGCTGTCCTCCATGCCCACATAAGTCAGCAGATACCCCGGCGCCGTCACGATATGCTTGTTTCCGTGTTTTTCGTAAGGGCGGTTATAGCCGGATAAGCTGACCTGCACAAGCTGGAACGCCTCGTCGATGAACTGCTCCCTTCTCACCTGATCCTCGGCTTTGCAGTCCGATCCCACTTTGCACAAATCATCTTCACAAAATTCATTCTTTGAAAAGTGAAGGAGCTTTAACTGCCTTTTTCCCGTGATGCCAAACACAATATGAATGCCGTTTTCATTTATTTTGATGTATTTCATTTGCTTCATCTCCTTTACATGCAGGTGAAAAACTTATTTTACGAATCATACTGCTATTATATCCGTGCCGATGCCTGATAGCAATAGCATGTTTCCGGTAAAACAAATCGTTGCCCTTCACACAAAATAAACATAAATGAATGCAAAATCCGGCGTAGGTGCAAGCCGTAACAAATGTAATTCATGTTACTATATTTGCAGGTCATGCGCCTTACCCTTTCTATCACTCCTTTTTATGCTAAAATACCATTTGGAGGGACGACAATGAAAATAGAGACAAGACAGACGAATGACAAACCTTTGACTGTCATTATTGAATATCCTAAATTAGACACCCGGACACAAAAGCTGATTCAGAAAATCAAGTCTCTTGATTTTAAAGTCAGCGGAACCAGCAATGGAACCGTTTTCCAAATACCGGTATCGGATATCTACTATGCGGAATCCTTGGAACGGAAAACATTTCTGTACGCGGAAAAAGACGTCTATCTGACAAATAAAAAAATATATGAACTGGAAGAACTGCTAAGAGAAACCGGAATCATACGGATCAGTAAATCGTGTCTGATGAACGTGGACATGCTTGACAGCGTAAAACGACTAACGAACAGCCAGCTTGAAGCGACCCTGCAAAACGGCGAAAAACTGATCGTCGCCAGAACCTATCTGAAGCAGATTAAAAACAGGTTAAAGGAGGACATGTGATGCTAAAAGACATGATAAAAAGAACACTTATCTTAGCGGCAATCATCATTCTTGCCGTATTTTCCGTGTCCCTCCTGTCAGTTGGCATGACGCCGGAAATCGCGCTTGTATTTGAGATTTTTCTTTTATCCTTTTTTGTCACTGTCATTCAGCAAATGGTAAAGCAAATCATATGCAGTCATTTGATACTAAATATCATCATAGAATACCTTGCCGTCTCTATTTTTGTTTTCTTGTACGGCTATTTTGTACAGTGGTTTTCCCGCTCAAACTGGTGGATGGCGTTTGTATACGTTGCACTGGTTTATGTTCCCGCCTATTTCCTTGATATGGCGATTGTCAACAGGGACATTTCCTATATCAATGCGCAGTTGGAAAGGAGACGCAAAGAATGTTAACTCTGTTTTTTGTCATCACGCTCGCATGGACATGGGCATTCGGTTTCGCTCCCGTTTTCATGGGAATCGAGGGAACGCCGCTTGGCACGTTTCATTTCTGGTACAGCCATTGGTATCGGCGTCTGCCTGCTCGGATATGAAATGCCGCATATCCGCTGCATATGGCACAACCATCAGCAGCCTTTGCCCACGTCCACCCAGCCCGCACACTGAGAATATTTCTCCAGTTCCGGAATCGTCAGCTCGATCGCACTGTTGGAACTGCCGCAGGCGGGAAACACCGTCTCAAACCGTTTCAGCGACTCGTCGAGGTAAACCGTGACGTCCTCATTCACCGCAAAGGGACAGACGCCGCCCACGGCATGTCCCACCAGCGTCTCCGCTTCCTCCGGCGTAAGCATCTTCGCCTTCGTGTGAAACTGCTCCTTGTACTTGTGATTGTCAATCTTTACGTCCCCCGCCGCCACAATCAGCATCGCTTGCCCGTCAACCATGAATGATAATGTTTTCGCTATCCTTGCGGGCTCACAGGAGAGAGCCTGCGCCGCCAGCTCCACCGTGGCGCTGGACACGTCGAACTCCTGAATCCGTTCTTCCATGTTGTACTGTTTAAAATATGTTTTTACCCTGTCGATTGCCATGTTTTTCTCCTCCATTTATTTATGGTCACATAACGCCAGATCATGCCTCACCATAGCCGTCTGCCTTGGAATTTCCCGCATGAAATCCGCCCTGATATGCGCCCACTCTTTCTCCTTTTCCAAGTGGCAGCACGCCTTTCCGCTGTAAATCATCTCCCACAGCCGCCCCATCAGATCCGGGGATGGCTCTTCCTCCGAAAGCCCACCCAGACTGCCCGGTACATACCGCTCTACAATCCGGGCAGCAACATAGGGCAAATAGATATCCCCCATCTGCTCCAGCCCCACCGTTTCATGCACAATCTCTTCGTACAGACATTTGTCCGCTTTCATAATCGAATGCAGCAGCGCGTAAATGGTGCCCAGCTTATGCGCCGATTGATCGGAGACAAACCAGTCCGCCAAATCCCGCACATAGCCGTAGCACATAATATCCGCCCAGAGATTTTTGTCCCATGCGCTGTTAAAATTTTCACTGAGAATATAGGTAATCAGATGAATCGTATCTTTATAGGAACCCTGCAATTCCTTTAAGCGGAATGCGTAAATCCTGTGCCCTTTTATCGGCGTTTCAAGCACATCCACAATTTCCTGAATTGCCGACCGTTCAAATTTCTTCTGCATGACAGGCAGATTTTCTTCCTTTTTCCCACACCCGCCCTCATAATCCGAGAAAATGGGCTGATGGGGAAAAGTAAAAATGCCGTATTGCTGATACAGCTCAGGATAAATCACCGTGTACCGCTGGTAAGCGACCGGATTCTCAAACAGCCGCAGCACATGCCTGTCGCACTCATTTGCATAGTGCCCCTGATAGATAATGCCCGCCCTTATAATAGGTGTGCCCCTCGGAAACGCCGCACCTTCTCCGTGGAACCGGCGTAATTTTCTCAGGCAGCGCTACCTCGTCAATCTGCACACCCCTGTCATTCAGAATTGGCACTCTGTCTGTGTGTAATATAATGTCTGTCATCTACTGATAATACGAATCACAGGGGCAGAAAGTTTCGTCTTACGAGAATTAATCGGGTTCGTTTATCTGCTCCAAAATCACCCGTTTCGCCTCCGCCACAATCTGGCTGTCCGTCCTGAAAATGCTGTACTCGTCCATCACGGGCAGTCCCATCGGAACGCCCTCTTTCCGGTACTGCATCCCGCTGTCCACCACCTTCTTTGCAGACAAATGGTAGCTGGTGATCTCCGTCTGCGCGCAAAACTGCCTTATCACATCGGGCGTCACGCCCGCCCCCGCCATAATGCGCGGCGTTCCTGTCTCCTTCTGCATTATGCCCAACTGTTTTAACAGCGGCAATCCCGTCAGACAGTCCTTTTCCTGCCCGGATGTCAGAATCGTATCGATTCCAAGCACTCTTGCCTGCTCATAGGCTTTGACAGGGTTGGCGCACACATCAAACGCGCGGTGCAGCGTCACCTTCATCCTGCCCGCCTCCGCGATCAGATCCCGCATCTGCTCCATATGGAGGCTGCCGTCCGCATCCAGACAGCCGATTACCACACCCTCTGCGCCCGCCTCCCTGAAAAGTGCCACCTCTCTCTTCAAAATCTGAAACTCATAGTCGGTGTACAGAAAATCCCCGAAGCGCGGCCTGAGCAGCACCCGGATCGGCAGGTCACAACAGGCGCTCACCTGTTCAAAGAGCGCCAGTCCCGGCGAGATACCGCCGAGCACAAGGGCAGAGCAAAGCTCCAGACGATCCGCCCCGCCCTCCGCCGCCGCAAGAGCGGATTCCACACTGTCCACACAGCATTCCAGTATAAATTCAGACATAACCATACCCTCCCTGTCCCGTTTTTAACATTATAAAATGTTTGCCTGCCGCCCGCAATGTATATTTACAGAATGCTTTTGCATCCATTATTACCCCAACTCCTTGAGATTCCTGCGATAAGCCATCATCTCCGCCTCGTCCACCTTGTCCATGATATACTGCAATTCGCTCACCACCTTTTCTCTCTCCTTCGGCAGATACGCCGTGACCGGGTAAAAGTTGGAGACCGAGTTTGCAAACAGATGCGTCCTGATCTGCAAGTTCCGGATAAACGTCTGTAATTCCGCAAGGCGCTCCTTTTCCCCCGCCGGTACGAACGCTCCCGCCTGCGCCATCCGGTACAGTTCCGTGTCCGGAAAGAGCGTCAAGGAATCCACAGAAATGAAATACGGATTGAGCTGACTGAAAAGCGCCGCGCTGTTGACCGCATTGCGCCGCCCCGCGCCTTGCTCAGCAAGTCAGGTCATATAGACAAAATAATACTCGATCCCCGCTTCGTCCAATTTCCGGCACTGTTCCAAAATATCGGCGGCTGTATATCCTTTTCCCGCCAAGACTAACGTCTCATCATCCCCGCTTTCCGTCCCGATGCTCAACCCATTAATTCCCATAGCGCGCAGTTTCTTAAGCTGCCACACCTCCTTGTCCATGATGTCCCTGATGCTGGCAAACATGGCAATGCTCTGGCATTTGATGAGGTAATCCCGCACTGTCAGAGCACGGAGCTTTAAATTTTCATAACTCATGGCAAACGGGTTCGCCCCCGTCCAGAAAAGCCGCCTGGCATAGGGCTGATACCTCTTAATCTCCGCCAAGTCCTCCTCAAACTCCTCCATCGGGGACATGCGGAAACACTCGTCCTTGTATAAATTGCAAAAACGGCATTTCCTGTAAGTACAGCCGGCAGTCGCCTGCATAATGACGGAGTATGCCTCGTAGGGCGGTCTCCATGTCCTTCCCGTAAAATGCATACGCTGCCTCCTCACAGATGATGGACGCTTTTGCGGTAACGCCGCAGTTCGTCCTCTCCCACGTTCGCAATCACCCCATCCAGAAAAGACAGCAGCTTTTCCCGATCCTCTGGCAGTTCTTCCCACATCTGGTACGCGTTGGACGCTCCCATCGCCGCAAAGACCGTGGGAATGGTAAGTTCCGCTGCAAGCGTCCGCACCTCCCTGTATTTCTCCGTCTCGCTCTCCTCCCTCCAATTCCCTCGCCTTATCTCCTCGTACAGCTTAGAATCCGGGTAAACGGTCAGCATATTCGCCCCCACAATGCCCGGGTGAAGGTTGTTGCACACGGCGGCGGTAAGTCTGGCACCCTCCTCCCCGCGCCCTGCGCCGGATATGCCCGTCAGATAAAAGAAATGATAATGAATGCCCGCCCGGTCAAGCCTGCCGCACTGTTCCAGAATGTCCGCCGCGAGATACCCTTTATCCATAAACGCAAGTGCCTCGTCGTCCGCCGTCTCCATGCCGATCGTCAGCCCGTCATAGCCCGCCTCATGTAACGCCAAAAGATCCGCCTCCGACTTCGGCATCACGTCCGTCACTCTGGCAAAACCGCCAATGGATTCCACTTCCGGGAAGTATTTTCGCACCAGACGCGCAATCTCCATAAGCTTGTCAAATTTCAACACAAAGGGATTTGCCCCCGTCAAAAAGACCCGTTTTACACGACCATTCGGAAAATGACGGTATCTTCTCCGCGCCTCCTCCAAGTCCGCCTCAATATCCGCAAGGGGCGACATCCGAAACGGAAAGGGCAGATCGTTGTAAAGGGTGCAAAACTTGCATCTATGGTGGGTACATCCCGCCGTGACTTCCAAAAGCAGGGATGACGCCTCGTAAGTCGGTCTCCATATCGTTCCTGTGTAGTGCATTGTCCGTTCCTCCTTTTGTTTCGCTCTTTTACGGTTACATTACTTCTGCTTTTCAGAGGATTCAAGTACGGACTTTTTTGTGTGATAGTACCATTTTTGAACCTATGTATTCTTTATGACAGTGTCTTGTTTTTTCTTCGCTGGTAAAATATACTGGAAAAAACGGCGTATATGCCGCAAGTAAAAGAAGGTACAGAGATATGGCTGAGAATAAATTTAGCAATGAAGAGACATTGGCACGCTGCGTTCCTATGAGCACGCTGCAGTCCGTGATCGGCGGCAAATGGAAAATTCTGATTTTATGGTATGTCTCTTTCTATAAAGTACAACGGTTCGGGGAACTGCTGCGCCGCCTCGACGGCATCACCCAGTCCACCCTGACCAGACAGCTCCGCGAACTGGAGAGCAACGGCTTCCTCCACCGGGAAGTCTACAGTGAAATCCCGCCCAAGGTGGAATACAGTCTGACCGCGCTGGGAGAGAGTTTTATTCCCGTGCTGCAGACTATGATGGCGTGGAGCGAACAGTTTCTGTGCCCGGATTACCAGAATCCGTATGGGTTCTGATCAAAGACCCCACCACGGGCAGCGAATCATCATGCTTGAAACACTCCCGGGCAGGGCACTTTTAAAATTATAACTTAACTACTTCCGGCTCATGCGTAAAGGCTGAAAATGTCGCCGTCGCATCCTTGAAATAGAATACCTCTGTATTGCCGTCATCTGCAGAATACATATTCTGCAAAGAGGGATATGCGTCCAGCATGGACTGTCTCGCCTCCCTGCGGTCGTCTTCCACAAGCTCTTCTGCTACACGAAGCCACTCACCGGCTTTAAATGCGCATATTTCTACTTTGGGATTGCTATGTATCTGCTTAGATACATCCTTTACCTCTTGCGCTTCCTTTAAGAATTTTAAGACTCTTTTCATGATTCAGTTTCCTCCTATTATTTTGTATACTCTATTGCTCGCATCCATCCAGAATCATCTTGTTTTTTAAAATTACTATGTACATTTTTTCTACCATTTTTCCCTATAAAAAAACTATGTTTCTGATACACTACTACTTTCCAATGAATCCCTTCCCAATTTTCTGCAAGTGTCTTCTCTTTCGTTTGCTTAATTGTATTCTCCAGCTTATCCTTTGCTTTTTGAGGAACGGTTTCCCATAAATTTTTGCCTTTAATAAAACCTTCTAATTTACAGCTATATTGTCTCAGCAAATCACCATATTCATCTGTATAGTTATAAGAGAATGTATTCTCAAACACTTTTCCCCACCACCCAAAAAAGTTTCGATTTCTGAATTTTCGATTTACTACTTTATCTATAGAACTATAAATGTCTTTATATTTATCACTTGTATCTGCCGCACCTACAACAATAAGAAGCCCTTGATTTCTTATATATTTACATATTTCAAGTAATTGCCTTTTAAAATTTGCTACAATATTTTTAGTTGTTAAAAAATTGCTTATAATTACAATATCATACCTATACTTTTCCTTGAAGTAATCCCCAAAGAAGTTGTGTAAAATTTCTTCAAATTTAAAGCAATATGCATCCTTTTCTCTGCCATGATGAAATGGAACCATATAATGCTTATCGTTTGTCATGCAAAATTCAACAAAATGATGTAAAAAATTTCTAAAACCATTGCTTTGTTCAACATAATCACTTTGAATGGAAAATTCTTTGTTGCTTTTCAGTTTATTCAACTCTGCGTAATGATCTGAAATTGCAAACAACCCCTGCGCAGGTCCTGCCCCTACTTCTAATATATCAATTGTCCTGTCTTTGCTATAAATCAAATATCCATTCTTACAAAGTTCACCAAAAATAATTTGGAATCTGTGATACCTGTCCAAAAAATGCCAAACCGCATACGCATATGCAGTTTCACTATTTTGATAATCTATTTCATCACATCTGTCCAAAACATCAGTTAATTGCATAACTATTTTATCCCAATCCTCAAGCGCAAAAATATATTCTTCAAACAACTCCTTAATTTGTTTAAAATCTGCCAATTGCAACTTATAATATTGCGACAATTTCTTTTCATCTATTTCTATATACTTATTTTTCATCATCTTCTCCACTCCCACACATCATACCCTTGATGCCTCGCCGACTCGTACACCGGTTTCATATTTTTCTCCAAAATCCCATAAAATTCCGCCTCAGAGTTTCCTCTCCGATACAGTTCCGTATTCGCCCAAATCGAGTGCAGATTGTCCCGAAAACACGCCTCATACAGTTTTCTGATTTCCTCTGCCGTATATATCATCTCGTACATAATATACTGATTTCTGGCAAATCGCCCGAAAAACTCTTCCCAATCCGGCAGGCGGTTGCTCTTGGAAGAATTTAAGGACGAATCCATTGGCATCAAATTCCAGAGTTCATCATTCATTACAAACGACCACGGAATAAAATGATCCACATCATAATTATCCCTCTCAATCAGTTCATCCGTAAATACATCTGCTACCCTTTTTAATTGTAAAATACCATCCCACAGATTCCGCACATGCGAAAGCTTTCTCATCTTTTCATTAAGAGGTTCCAGTTTATAAATCAATCCCGGCACTTCCGGATTGTTATTTTGAAGCCATTTCACTTTTTCGCACTGAATCCATCCCAAAATCGTCACGGCATTATCTTTAATCATCAGAATCCAGTCAGCACTGAATTTCACTATCCGGTTTAATCCGTTCTCACTCCCAAAAGTATAGGGCAGCAAAATATCTGTTTCATTCAGCTTGTTATAATAAGCCATCATTCTGCCTGCGCTGCTGTCCAAGCCGATTTTCTCATCTGTCTTATTTGCAAAGCCTGATAAAGCTTTATATGGCACATTGAGAGTCAGAGCTTGTTTTTCCACATGAAGCTGTTTACTAAAATCTCTAATTTTATTCTTGATTTCTACCTTGGAGGCATTTGCTGACAGTCCACTCAAATCTCTCAGTTTAATTACTGCCTTTTCCAGATTATCCCTGACCCCGCCATTGCCCCAAATACCGCTCAGATGGATATGAAACTCCAAAACCGAATACCATGCATTAGCAATCATCTCGTCAATGATTTCATCATAAGGGGCTTCCGTCCTGTCCTCCAATATAAGCTGTACAATCGCCTCCAACCAATAAAATTTATAGCAGTAGGACGGATCTTTCATCATTTTTGAAAAGCCCTGTATATCCAGTTTATTGTAGTAATTCGTATCAATTGTCAACTGCATCATTCATTCCCCGCCCAAAATATCTTCTGTGCAAAACCGCCTCGTTTTTCTCTCTTTTCATCCCGCACAGCCATCAGTTCTTCCACAGAATATCCCCGCGCCTCACAGATGGCAAAGAGTACTTCCAGTACATCCGCCATCTCCTCAAGAGACTTGTCCGCCTGATACTCCGCCACTTCTTCATCTAATTTCCTGTCAAGTTCCTCAAGATACTCTTCCTGCTCCAATATTCTTGTTATAGGTTTCTTACCGGCAACAGTTATAATCTGTGGAATCTTATCACGCACTAATTTACCCTGTCTCATCCATTACACCACCCTGTCCATAACAACAATATTACCCAGAACTATCCTATCCGAACAGCTCTCCCCCTCCACTCCCTAAACCACCCAAACCGCTATCTTTTCGGCTAATATTTAATCTGAGTTAATTTTAGCCGTAGTATAAAGGAAAAGCAAGAAAAAAGAGACCGCCCACCAGACAGTCTCTTCTTCACATAATCTCCATTCTATTCCGACGCCAGCGTGAACTGATCCACCAGCTCTTTCAGACAGGTCGCCTCCGCGGAAAGCTCCTCGCTCGCCGCCGCGCTCTCCTCGGCGGATGCGCTGTTGTTCTGCACCACAACCGAAATCTGATTGATGCCCTCAGACACCTGCACCACCGCCTCGGACTGCTCGCTAGACACCGTAGCTATGTTATCAATTGCGTCCACCACCGATTGAATACTGTTCACAACGCCCATCAGGACGTCCGCCGTATTCTGGGCAATCTCCGTACCGATATGTACTGCCTCCGTGGAATTTCCGATCAGTTCCGAAGTGTTCTGCGCCGCCTGCGCGGATTTCCCTGCCAAATTGCGGACCTCCTCAGCCACAACGGCAAATCCCTTGCCCGCAGCTCCGGCTCTCGCCGCCTCCACTGCAGCGTTCAGTGCCAGAATATTTGTCTGGAATGCAATGTCGTCTATGGTCTTAAGAATCTTTTCAATCTCCTCGGAACTCGCCTCAATCCGTTCCATCGCCTCTACCAGATTCTGCATCTTCTGGTTGCACAAAAGCACTTCCTCACCGGTCTGATGTGTCTGACTCCTCGCCTCCAGTGCACCGCTCGCCGTGTTCTGCACCTGCTCGGAAATCATACTGATTCGCGAAGCAAGCTCTTCCACCGAACTTGCCTGCTCCGTAGTTCCCTGACTGAGCGACTGGGCGCTCGCCGCCAGCTGATTGCTCGCGTCGGACACTTCGTTTGCGGAATGATTGACCTGACGCATGGCGTTGCTGAGTGACACCTTCAGATTGCGCATGGAGAGCAGAATATGCCGGAAACTGCCCACATACACATCCTCATGGGAAGTGCGGATGTCCATATTTTGATTTGCCATCTCATTTAACAAATAATCGATATCCTTGATTACAATGCTCAAGCCTTCCACAAGGGAAGCGGTAGATCTGGCAAGCACGCCCGTCTCGTCCCTGTTCGTAATCCGGGGCATCGGCGTCTCAAGATCCCCCTCCACGAGCAGCTTCATCCGATCAACGCACGCTTTCATAGGTCTGCCGATATTGCGCGCCAGTGCAAGTGCTATAACAATGGAGATAAGCACGGCAATCCCGATCACCGTAAGATTCACCACAATCGCGTCCCGCGTGGAGGCGAGATAATTGACCTGCGGCGCCGTCACCGCAATGCTCCAGCCGTCCGTATCCGGCACGGGCGCGTATGCTGCAAACATCGGATGTCCGCCGCTCATATAGCTGCCGAACCCGTTCTTTCCCTGACGCATCTCGCTATGTATCGCAGCCAGCTCCTGCAGCGACGAATCCTGCTTTGCCTCCGCCTCTATATTTTGCACCGTGATTGTCTCCAGCGTGATATCGGCAATTGTTTCACCCGTTTTATTAATCATGTAAGCGCGGCTGTTTTCGCCGATCTGAATCGCCGACACGATATCATTCAAAAAAGTCTCCTGCGGCACAAAATAGACCACGCCCACAATAGAGGAGCCATAATTTTCCTCCGTGTAGAGAGGCGCCGCAACCATAATGGACAACTGACCGGTAATCTTACTGATCAGCGGTTCAGACACGTAGATATTTCCCTGCAGCGCCTGACGCACATATTCACGGTCAGAGTAATCTTTGCCGTCAAAAATACTGATACCGTCCGAACCGATGATATTGCCCCGCTGGAAACCATGCATGGCTACGCGCTCATCAATGATCGCCTTTTTTTCCTCCACCGACACCTCAGAATCGGCAAGCTGCGGAATATGACCGACCTCCATCACAACATTCTTGTAGGACGCCAGTTCCTGTTGGGCGCGCCCCGCCGCCAGAACCGCAGTTTCGCTCATCATCTGCTCCACGGTCACCAAGGTGCTGTTGTAATTGAGCGCAATGCTGAAAGAGCCGGACACAACCAACCCTGCCAGAACTGTTAAAATGAGACATAAGGTAATTTTTGTACGTATGCTTTTCATGTCAGTACCCCCTCGTTCCCATTATAAAAATTTCAGCTGCCGCTTGTCAAGACTGTTCTTACCCTTCTTCAACTTCCTGCACAATCGTTCCTGTCAAGCGCCTCCTTTAATCTTTCCATCGCCTCTTCCAACATGCTCCTCGGGCATGCCACATTGATTCTCTGGAAACCCTTTCCGCTCTCCCCGAACATCGTGCCGCCGTCCAGCCACAGTTTCGCCTTATGTACGATTCTATCTTCTATTTCCGCATCCGACAAGCCTGTGCCGGAAAAGTCCAGCCAGACAAGATAAGTCCCCTCATGTTCCGTCATAGTCACGCCGGGCAGGTTTTGCGCCACATACTTTTTTACAAAGGCAATATTGCCGCGGACATACTCGAGCATTGTCAAATACCACTCTTCCCCCTTGCTGTAAGCCGTCTCGCAGGCAATCAGCCCCATCACGCCAAGCTGGCTGATGCCCGCCGCGTCCAGCTGTTTTCGGAAACGCTTCCGCAAATCACTGTTAGGAATAAAAATATTCGACAAGACCATAGTTGCCAGATTAAAGGTCTTGCTGGGGGAGGTGCAGACGATACACCGATCCTCGTACTCCTCTTTCAGCCCCGCAAACACCTGATGCTTTCCCGCAAACACAAAATCCTCATGAATCTCGTCGCTGGCAACAATCACGTCATGCTTCACGCAGATATCGCCCAGCCGGATCAATTCCTCCCTCGTCCAGACGCGCCCAACCGGATTGTGGGGATTGCAGAGAAGAAACAGCTTTACTTTATTGTCTGTAATCTTCTGTTCAAAGTCCTCAAAATCCGTGTGATAGCGGTTGTCCCCACCACGGTAAAGGTCGCTGCTGACCACACGCCTGCCGTTATCCTCAATCACCTCCGCAAACGGGTAATACACAGGAAGCTGAATCAGCACCGCGTCCCCCGGCTCCGTGTAAGCTTTCACCGCCATGGCAAGAGCCGTCACCACGCCCGGCGTCTTCACAAGCCACTCCTCTTTGGGACTCCAATTATGCCGCCTTACCATCCAGTCCCGCACAATCTCAAAGTAGGGCGTTTTTGCCTCGCTGTAACCAAAAACACCCTCCTTTGCCCGTTCGATCAACGCGTCCTCTATGTAGGAGGAAGTCCGAAAATCCATATCCGCCACCCACATAGGCAGTATATCCTCCGGCATCCCTCTTTCCGCCCCAAAATCGTATTTTAACGACCGGGTATTTCTTCTCTCTATCACGCTGTCAAAGTCTAGGTTTCTCTCCACCATCTTTCGTTCCTCCATATCAGCACTTATTCCTTTCCATCTGTCGCTCACACAGGTCAGCGCCCGAAATTCTTGTTCAACTCTGTTTCTCCGCCCGAATCTCCCGGAAAACGTCCTCCAGATCCGCCAGCAAATCCTTCACGTCCTCGATTCCCACCGACATACGGAGCGTACTCTCCGTAATCCCGTTTTTCTCCCGAATTTTCTTTGGCACGTCGGAATGAGTCTGGGTCGTCGGATAGGTGATCAGCGTCTCCACACCGCCAAGGCTCTCCGCATATTGAATCAGCTTCACCTTTTCCAGAATGGCAAGCGCAAACTCCCTGCTTTCCGCCCGAAATGTCAGCATCGCGCCGAAACCTCTCGCCTGCCGCTTCATCACCTCATACCCCGGATGTTCCGCAAGCCCCGGATAAATCACATCCGTAACCTCGTGCTGCTTTTTAAGCCATTCTACAATCGCCATCGCATTTTCCTGCGCCCTCTCCATGCGGATACCAAGTGTCTTGATACCACGAAGAATCAGCCAGCTGTCAAAAGGAGAAAGAACCGCTCCCGTCGTTTTGTACAGAAAGCGCAGCCGCTCGCTGAGTTCTTCCCGATTTGTCACAAGAAAGCCCGCCAGCGCGTCATTGTGCCCACCCAAAAACTTCGTGCCGCTGTGAATCACAAGATCCGCTCCAAGCTCGAGGGGATTCTGAAAATAAGGCGACAAAAACGTATTGTCCACAATCAAAAACAGTCCGTGCCGCTTCGCAATATCCGCCGTCTTCGCGATATCCGTCACATGCATCATCGGGTTGGTTGGCGTCTCTATGTAAATCGCTTTCGTGTTCTCCCTGATCTGCCCCTCTATATCCTCACAGCAGCAGTCGATGCTCGTAAATGCAATGCCGTTCTTCTTTGAAATCTGTTCAAACAGCCGGATGCTGCCGCCGTATAAATCCGCGTCCACGATCAGATGATCGCCCGGGGTAAACAATTCCATCATCAGGGCGATCGCCGCCATCCCGGAGGACAGCGCCAGCGCGTCCGTACCTTTTTCCAGCGACGCCACCACCTTTTCCAGCTGCTCCCGCGTGGGATTCTGCACCCTGCTGTAATCGTAGCCTGTGCTCTGCCCCACCCCCGGATGCGCGAAGGTCGCCGTCTGATAGATCGGAAAGCTGACCGAGCCGTAATGGTTTATCCCCTCTTCCTCCAGATGAATGCATCTCGTTCCGATTTCTTTTGCCATAGCCTTTTCCTCCGTCTTTCCCTTTTACTGGAATCAGTATAGCAGAAAAAGGCAGGACAGGAAATACATACTTTTCCTATCAATTATATATACATTTAATTTCCCTCAAATGCTCATTGTAAAAGTCCCAGCGTTCAATCCGGACCGCACATTTGCTGCGCTGTCCGAAGCCACCTTTTGTTGCGAAAATGCAAACCATAGTTGGTAGCACGCAACCGCTGTCTTTTTCTAAAATGATTTTGTTTAGAATGCAAATACAAAACCCAAAGGAGGTTTATCCCTATGCAAAACACAGAATCAACCGTTACAGCCAAGACCATTTGCAGACCTATCCCATTCCTGCTCGGAACCTTTCTTATCACATGGCTCTGTGCCGGACTCATGACAATCATCGATTATAATACCCACCCGATTCTATTCTCTGCCTTAGATTTTCTGGAAAACGTTTCTGTTTGCGGTACAGTTTTTCAATTTCTGTTGTTTCCGCCTGCCGGATACATACTGCACTGTTCCAGTTTTCCTCTCCATTTTTGCCGGGCAGTTTCTCCTCGGCGGCGGACTGGAAGAGGCTGGTTGGCGCGGTTACCTGCTGCCCAGCTTTTTGAAGAAATGGCATATTCTGGTTTCCTCCACAGTAGTCAGCCTGATCTGGGTATTCTGGCATCTGCCCTATTTTCTATTGCCGGATAGTCTGCAGTCGGGACAAAATTTCTTTTCCTACATCTTCATCGGAATCGTCACCGGCTTCATCCTCACCGCCATCTACCTGTTGACAGAAAGTGTCTTCCTGTGTATGCTTTTCCACAGTTGGCAGAATACCCTTGTCATGTCTATCCCGGCAGATACCATGAATCCGTGGTTTATGCTGACATTTCTTTTGCTGGGGGAATCCCCTGCTCCGGAAACCACCGTTCAGGCACAAGAACCCACTGGCACTACGCCACTGGAAGAAGAAAAACCGTCTGTGCGGGATAACTTCCCGACAAACGGCTTCCTCTGGGCAGTGCTTTGCACAGCAATTGTGCTTGTATTATATTTTGTAACGAATATATTTTAATATTTTCCTGCCGGATGATGCTCTCCCTCTCTGGCTCACCGCTGTTCCAGTGCCAGTCCTACCAGTCGGTTCGTCTGGTCAGCCATAAACAGCGGAATGTTCAGCACGTCATCATTCAGCTTCAAATTATCCAGAGAGAACCGCACCCGGATCCTGACCTGATCCGAGAACAATTCCTTGAATTTTTTCAGGCTCTTGCTGGTCGTGTTGACATCTGATTTGACTTCAATAGGAAAAATGTCATTCTCCCGCTGAATCAGAAAATCCACCTCATAGGGAGGATTGTTCCTGCTCCAGTACCGGGGAACCACTTCAAACTGTGTGAGCAAGGTCTGTAACACGAAGTTCTCAGTCAGTGCACCTTTAAACTCAGTGAACAGGCGGTTGCCCTCTCCGAACGCGGTGGGTGCCAGTTGTGCCAAACGCCGGAGCAGTCCCACATCCACCAGATAAATCTTAAATGCGGACAAGTCATCATATGCCGCCACCGGCAGACCGGGTGCAGTACTGCGGTAAATCTTATGCACCAGCCTCGCATCCACCAGCCACTGTAAAGCGTCCTCGTATTCACGAGCCCTCGCCCCCTCTTTGACCACTTTATAGAGAAACTTTTTATTCTCCCTTGCAAGCTGGGACGGCACGGACTTCCAGATTATAGATATCTTCGGAAACTCACTGATGTCTGGGTGCTTGGCAAAGTCACGCTCATAAGCGCTGATAATCCCGGACAAGGCTTCCTGCATGGCGGAAACATCCCGCGCCCCCGTCCACATGAGCACCGATTCAGGCATACCACCAGTGACATAATACATCTTCAATTTTTCACAGAGCGGATTGAAAAAGGCATCGGGAATCGGCGCAATGATATCTACACTTTCCAGATAACCGGCAAGGTTTTCATCGCCATTGGCAAGCAGAAATTCCATGAAGGTCATCGGGTCAATCTGCATAAAGTTGACTTTTCCCACCGGAAAGGAGGATGGTTTCGACAGCGCAATCCCCAGTAGCGAACCGGCACAGGCAATATGATACTGCGGCGCATTCTCGCAAAAATACTTCATGGAATTGATTACCTTGGGGCAGTCCTGCACTTCGTCAAAAATAATAAGTGTCTTTTCCGGCACAATCTTTTGCCCACTGGCAAGCATCAGGTTCTGCAAAATGCGGTCTACATCCTTGGTCGTCTCAAAGAACTGCCTGTATTCTTCATTCTCATCAAAATTAAAGTAGGCTGTATTTTCATAATATCGCCTGCCAAATTCCTTCAGTACCCAAGTCTTCCCTACCTGTCGTACCCCCTTTAAGATCAAGGGTTTGCGGTAGGGCGACTCCTTCCAATCCACTAGTTTTTTCAAAACAAATCGTTCCATAGATGCACGCTCTCACATTTTTATTATGGATTTTGCGAAATATATTCACATTCTTATAATATTTTCTGTGTATATTTATCACATTTTTATTATATGCAAGATATGTGAAAATTACAACCCATATCAAAAAATAATTTACAGCCAAGCCTTCTCACCCCGCAAACGCGCAGTAAGGTCCCACCGTAATATCCGTCACCAGCCCATCCTCCGCCGAAAACCAGATGCTGATATTGTCGAAACCCTCCCCGGTAATGAGGCAGTTCTCCACCTCCGGGTAGGGGGATGCATAAAACCCGTAAGCCTTCAATTTCTCCCACGCGCCGTCTACGCTGATGCCCGGATAAATACCGAAGATGGTCACATCCTCCAGCTTTTCATCTCGATAGCCGATATGACCCCCATTCAGCGCCTCGAAGGAAAACAGCTCTTTTCCATCCTTCAATCCAACCGTCCACTCTTCAAAATCCGGATCCGGCTGCTCCATTTCCACCCCGTACTTTTCCGACAGCATCGTCTGCGCCGCGTCCAGAAAACGGTCTTCGCCCAGAATCAACAGTCCCAAATCGGACGCCGTATCCGTCCGCTCTCTGCCAGCCTCCTCCGCCACCATCTTTAAATAAGCGGGCGTGAAATCCGCAAAAGACTCGTGTTTCATAGGATAATACTCGATTGACAGCTCCTTCGCACCCTCCATAAATCCGCCCAGCCACTCATCCACATCCGCCTGATTAAATTTGAATCCCTCATAGCCAGAATCATAACCGGAATACTCTTCTCCTGCCTTTACAATTTCATATACAGTTCCGTCGCCGTCCACATCCCGTTCCGTTGGAAAATCCCACTCTTCTCCGATGTCATCCCACGCCCTCAGAGAACCGATTTCCACATAGGAATTGCTCTCCGGCTCATACTGGTAAAACGTACACGGCCAAAACTCCGCAGGCGGCACCTGATTGTGCGACCATTCCGCCTTAATCACGCCGTTGTCGTAATAGGTGAGCGCCGGGTACGCGCAAAACTCATTTTTTAATTCCCCACTGACCGGGTTATAGTCATACACCACCTCAAGACTGCCCGCAGTGGTTGTCGTCGTCCATCTGACCAGCAATTCCTCCCTGCCGTCCTGATCCACATCCGCCACCGCAAAGCAGTTCTTCGCCATCTCTTCGGCGTCAAGCGTATCATCCGCAGAAGTTCCGACGCCCAGTTCCATGTCGGGAAGCCGCCATGCCGCCATAACCTGTGACAGAATACCGCTGTAATAATGCCTGGTTTTCGCCTGCCCAAGTTCCTGTAACGTCTCGGCGGGAACCGCTTTCTCCCCCACGTTCTCGTCCTGTCCGCCGTCCGCAGCAGCCTCTTCCTTCTCCGCTGATACGTCCGGCTCCCCTCCATCCGCGGTTTCCGACTTATCCTCCTGCTTCATCTCCGTACCATTCCCTGCCATTTCCGACTGTTCTGTCTCTGCGGTTTGTACATCCTGCCCCGCGCTATCACTCACGCCGCAGGCTGTAAAAAACAGCGCACCTGCACAAAGTAACACGCCCACTGCATTTCTTCTGTTGCTCCGTATTTTCATAAACGTTTTCCTCCGAACCCCTTACAGCTCTACCGCCATTTCTTATGCCTTTTGCATATGCAAACGTTTCTTCCGTTTTCCCGATCTTCTTATTCACGACTGGTTACTCAGTTTCACTTACTCCCTGCAGGTTCTCCCTGTTCAGCTCCTCCACCACGCTCTCCGGCTTCACCGTCATCTCCACCCATGCGGGAATAAAGCCGCTCTTCACCGCATTTCTCACCGAGCGGATGTTGGACCACGCCGAACAGTAAAAGGGAACTTTGCCCCTCTCCAAAATCTTCACGGCAAGACCGCTTGTCAGCGCCGCCGCCACACCCTGTCTCCTGTACGCCGGCAGCACGTCCACCCCAATCTGCCACATCGTCTCACAGTCCGCGGAACATCCCGCTAGCCCCACAAGTTTCCCTCCGTCGTATGCGCCGATCCCCAGAACATCCAGTTCCTTCCTGTCCTCACACAGCGCATTGCCCCACTCCGGCTTATATAATTTCTGAAAATCCGACTGTTCCAAGACCCGCAATTCGTAATCACAGGGCAGCGCACGCAGTTTCTCCACATCGGGAAGATAGTACTCCGCCATAAAACACACCTTCTGTCCAAGAGGCTGCATCCTCTCATTCAGCCAGTGGAGATTTGGCGTCTCAAAGCAGTGATAAAACGTGAATTTTCCTACATATTTCTCCACAATCTCCCGGTATTCGTCCCGCACGGAGGCAACCACATTGTTCCCGTAGGAAACCAGATTGCAGGCAATCGGCTCCTTATAATATTTCCTCGCCTTCGGTCCCAAGCCGGATTTTACAATGACCGGATCTTCGCATAAAAAATCCTCCGCATTGCAGTTTATGTCCAGCGCGGACTGTTCCATTGCAATTTGGAGGATTGCCTTGTTTGTCATATCGCTTACCCTCATTCATGTCAGTTTTTAAAATAAATCAGCAGTCATAATGCCCTTTACATGAAATAATTATGACTGTATTTTCTTCAACCGCATATACCATTCTATGTTCGTCAGTAATACGACGGCTCCAAAACCCGCTCAAATTTCCCCTTAAAGCTTCCGGCTTTCCTATTCCATCGAACGGATTTCCTGTTATATCTTTAATAAGTTGATTAATCCGTTTAATAATACTTCTGTCTACCTGCTGCCAATCACAATACTCTTCCCATGCGTCGGCATCCCATTGTATCATCCGGACGTTCATCCCTCAATCCTCCAACAGATCATGCTCAGATAATTTCAATCTTCCCTCTCTGTAATCAGTCATCTTCTTTTCCAGATAACGGATATTGCTTTCCGCATAGAAAGGATCGGGATCTGCAGTAATTTCAAATGGAATGCGCCTTTCCATTGTCACTTTATTAATAAAAATATTTAACGCGGCAGTCATCGTCAATCCCATTTTGGAACAAACTTCTTCCATATTTTTTTTGACGTCTTCATCAACCCTGAAATTCACCATTGTTGTCTGCGCCATGTTAATGCCTCCCTTCTCAAACAGCCCCTATAAAAATATCCCGATTTATTATATGTTTCTTTACAAAAAGTATACCAATTTTGTAAAGCATTTTTCTATCTCCTCTTCAACCCCCTCAGATACCCCTTCTGCTCCGCCGTGATCCGGTAGCTCTCCACCGCCTTCTGGATCGCCTTATTGTGCGTCCATGTCGCAAGCCTCGCCTCCTCGATATAGGGCAGGACAGCCTCATACTGCTTCGCCAGCGCCGTAGCAAAATACCATGCGATCATCATATTGACATAATATTCCTCCGATCGGATCTTCGAGACCATCTCGGGGTACATCGGGTCAAAATCCTCGTCCAGAAAATGCTCCATCAGCATCCCGACACCAAACCGCACTGTGTATGTCTGATCGGAGACAAGCCACTCCCTGATGTGAGGCAGCAGCTCCTGCCGATGCTTTTTGAACACCTTCGGGGACATCTGATCGCAGGTCGCCCAGTTATCCACGTAAGGCAGAAACGCCTCAAGCTCCTCCATGCCCTGTGCGAAATCCTTCCTCTCCGAGACGATAAAAGCGTGAAGCTGGTTCTCCTCAAAATATGCGTGGGGAAGGTTTTCCAAAAACATGCCAATATCTTCCCTCTTTGCCAGCTGCTTCGCCATCTTCCGAAGCTCGGGCGTGCGCACGCCAATCACGGTTTCTTTGTCGATTGTCGGAATCAGCTTCGCCTGAAAATCACGGTAAACCGTGTCCTGCTGTGAAAACAATTCCCCTCTTATCTCGTCAAAAATCATCCGCTCAGTCATCTTCTGCCTCTCCCTCCAGCAGTTCTTCCAGTTTCCGTTTCGCGCTCTTCGCCGGAATATAAAACCCGGCTCTCGTAAGAAGCTGCCCAACAAGGATAAACCCGGCTGCCGATGCCGTAATCCCCCAGCCATCCGGCTGACCCGAGATTACGGCGAGCAGACCCGCTAGAAAAACCATCCCCGTTATACCGAACCATACGCATAAAAATGCAGTCACAAACCATAATAAGCGCATATGGACAATCACCGTCGTCCCGCTTTCCTGTCCCCGTATCCGCCCGACGATGACAGGTAGAAAAGAATCTTTCACGTGAACACTCACCCCCGCGAAAAGGACTTCCCCAAGCCTTGGCAGAAACTTAAAATCCGTTTCACCCACCTTCCCGATAAATGGCTTATCCCCCGGAACGATCTGCCATCTGTTCTCCGTATCGGTGACAGACCGCAAGAGCGCCTGCACTTCCTCCGGGCTCTTCCCTGTCTGAATTGTGAACTTCATACGCGGTATGACAGGTATCATTCTTCCCTCTTCAAGAGATTGTTGATCTCATCCACCATCTGATTGATCGTGTTGATCTGGTTGGACATCTCCGCGATATCGTTCACGTTGCTCTCCACCATGCCGTTGATGGACTGGAACTGGGTATTCTCATTGCTGATGTCGTCGGCAATCTCTTTGTTTATGGAAACGGTACTCTGGATCACCGTCGCCTGCTTGTGATGCGCCTCTCCCATAGCGCTCACCGCGTCCGCCGCGACGCCGAGAAGCTGCGTCATATCCTGTATGCCCGCATACACGTTGGTAAAATACTCGTTCTGTCTCTCCAGCTTTTTCGAGTTGTCGTTGACATACATGGTGATCTCTTTCACATTGCTCTGCACCGTCTGTATGACCTTCGCCACCTCTTCCAGCGATTCCTGCGTGCTGTTCGCCAGATTGCCCACCTCCTGCGCAACCACGGCAAACCCTCTGCCCGCCTCGCCCGCTCTTGCCGCCTCAATGGAAGCGTTCAATGCAAGCAGATTGGTGGAGGAGGAAATGTCGCTGATCAGATTTAGCGTCATGCCGATCTGATCCACTGCGGCGGACAGTTTCTGCGCCACATCCGTCGTCTCGACCATAGACCGGGAAACTTCCCCGTTGATCTCTTTCAGTTCGGCAAGCCTCTTCTCATTCTCCCTCGTCTTGTCCAACAGATCCTTGGATGTCTGTTCCACCTTCTCCACGTTATCCGCCACAACGTTCTTCCACTCGTCCAGCTCGTTCAAATTCTCCATGCTTTCTCTCGTCTTGCCGTCCAGCCTGTTGCTGCCCATCAGCAGCTGCTCGCTGGTCGCCGACAGTTCCTCCACGGAAGCGCTCTCGTTTTCCGAAATCTGCGACAACGCCTGCCCCGCAGTCAAAAGGTTCTCCGAGAGAGACTGCACGGAATCCAGCACATTTCTCACCTTCTCATTATTCCGCTCCATCTCGTCCTTTTTCGCGTTAACAAGAAAACGGTTAATCAGATAAGTTAACAACACCGTTGTGGGTAGGGACAGACTCAGACAAACGCCTCTGTCAGCTATGTTCGTAATGAACATCTCGCCATTCGCCGGCAAAAGAACCGCCCCTTTCACAAACCACCCAATCACCAGAGAAATCACAATCTCTGCCGACGTAACGGCAACCAGCTTATAGTCAAGGAAAAAAGTAGTAAGCACCACAAAGAAAAAGGCAAAGCCCCAAAAATCCCCTGCCGGAACCATATATTGGATAAAATTCCACTGAATCAGCATAATTACAGCTGCAAAAATCTTTCCGGCTTTCAAGCTGGAAGCTTTCACTACACCGTTCTCAAATCCTGTTTTTACAAAATAAATTCCAATCCCCAGATAGATCAGACAGGTCACATCAAAAATAATCAGCGCCGTCCATGAGACAGGCGGTATCCAGCCCATCAGCTTCATAAACGTATACATGATGCCCGCGCACTGACACGCACCCGGTATCAGTAGCAAGACAAGCACATACACCTTATTGATGTACTCCTCCAGCGCAGTCAGATTTTTTCTTTCGTTCCCTTCCATTACCTATAACCCTCCTGAATATAAAATATTATTCCGTGCTTTTCCCCATACACGTTCTCCCAAGACTCAAAAAGCCGGGACTATAATATACATCTGAGTATACCATAACCCCGGCTCGTCTTCCACCCTTATTTTACCCCACGGTTTTGCCCTATCTGATATCTGTTCCTCCCCGCAAACACACCGCTTTTCAGCCCTTGACCTGCAGTGCAAGCATCGTGATATCGTCAAACTGTTCCGCCTCGCCAACAAACCGGTCGATATCCGCCCTGACCGCAAGGAGCAGTTCTCTGGGCGTCACGTTTCCAACGCTGTTCAGGGCATCCACCATCCGCTCTGTCCCGTAAAGCTGTTCTTCCGCGTTGGTTGCCTCCGCCACGCCGTCCGTATACAAAAACAGAAAATCTCCCGGTTTCAGTTCCAGCTCGTACTCCCGGTACTTCACATCCTCCATGCCCGCCATCACAAAGCCGTGCTTGTCCTTCAAAAGTTCAAAGGCGCCGCCACCTCCTTTGCCGGGTTCATGGACGCATAAATGTCAAACGTCTCATATTCTGGAAACGCCGGGAAAACACAGGGCAGCATGGATGACTGGATCTGCGTCGCCACGTTGAGCTCCGCCCGGAACGCGGCATCCCCCGGCAGATCTGCCGCCCGCATCATATTGGCGTCCCACACGCCGTAGTAAAGACCGATATAGGTGGCACACAGCATGCCGAACAGCGCGCCCATCAGCGTAAAATGCGTCAGCTTCGGCGAGTAATAGTGACAGGAAAGAATCACGGGACAGGATCACGCCAGCACGAGCTGAATCGTCAGCGCGGAATTTAAAATGGCAATCCCGATCATAAAGCAGTACATAATGACATATTTGAGCAGCCGTGTGTCCCCTTTCCATACCCTGACTAACAGGGACGGCAGCAAAAACAACGCCACGCCACCGGGCATGGCAACGTTCATTAAGGTCTGGTCCACAATAAAAAAGCCGCACAGATTCAGCAGCCACATCAATACGGCTACCACCGCCGCGATAAATGTGCCAAAAGCCGTGTACCGGTTCGCCTTCTCCTCATTTACCCTGAAAATGTCCAAATGCAATGTCTCTTCCATCACGCTTACCTCGCTTATCCTTCCCGTGTTATATCAATTTTCCTCATAAATAACGCACGAGGTCAAAAATGCAGACTGCCCCGACAACGGCGGATAACAACACAATACCGACTATCAGCCCGTAATTTCCGGGCTGTCCTGCCGCCATGTTCCCGCTTTCGGTTTGCGGCAAAAGATCGGGCTTTGCCTGCGCCGCAAAATCCGGTGCGCCTCCGTCCTTTGGATTCGACCACCCGAAAGTTTCCGAGGATGTTTGACTATAGTCCTTTTCCGCAGGCTCCGGCATTTTTTCCGGCACATCCGGTTCGTTCGCGTTTTCCTGTTTTGGGAGCTTTCGCGGCTCCGCAGACTTTTGTGATTCGCACGATTTTTCCGGCTCTTCCGGCTTTTCGGATTCACCCGGTCTTTCCGATTCTTCCGGCTTTCCGGATTCACCCGGTCTTTCCGATTCTTCCGGCTTTCCGGACTCGCCCGGTTTTTCCGGCTCTTCCGGCGGGTTTACGATAGAGGTGCCGCCTCCCCGGCTGCCGCCCAGATCCTCTGCGATGTCCATATTATTCGCAGCATACCGGAGCACATTGGAATAATACACCTGTTCCTCCGTTTCTCCCCGCAGTCGGATATAGATATAAGGATTTGCCGACACATCCCACTGGTTACAGGGAAATGCTATGTAATAGCCGTCGTCAGCTCTAAAGATGTTGTTTTCACCTTCCCTGATCCAGTTTTCACCGTCAAAGGAATACTCCGGCAGAGTGACGGCAGCGAGCGCTCCCGCCTGTCTCGTATATTCACCGCGGAAGGTATACGCGTTGCTGCGGACAAAAGCCTCCGCTTTGGTGAATGTCAGCGGGAAATCATTATAGACAACGGTACAGACCGGTTTTACCCCGTCCGCCGTTTGCGGCAAAACGCCCTGAGTCTGAAAACGCAGCCGCTCCGCCTACTGTTTTTCCGTTCCCTCCATATCCCACGTGACGGCAACCGGCTCATGCTCCAGAATGGCTCCCTGCGCGTTCACCCTGCATGTGACTTCCGTGGCAGACGGTCATCCAGAAGCTCCCCCCCTTCTCCACGGCGACGCAGACATGTTCCGCATCCAACACCAACGGCGTCCGAGCATAGTGAATGTCTCCCGATACACGGCAGGGCGCAAAAGTATTCCCTAAAATCATACCCGCGCCCTCCTCCTGCCACAGCGCGTACTGCGAACCGCCGTCGGCAGAAACAGCCTTCACATTCACGCCGTCAAGCAGCGTACCGTCCCGCTCCACATGGAAAATACCCTGCCCGCCGCCTTCTCCTTCAAAGGTGAGACGTCCGTCGCTCAAAAGCTCCGTGTCGGCACACACGAAAATGGTATGTTTCTCGGTCTCCACCGACAGCGGCGGCATATTCGGATAAGGCACGAATGTGCAGAACTCGTTCACGGTGATATCGCCTGTCAGCGCCGCCCTGCCTCCGCTGAATTTATGGGATTCCAGCCAGCTAAGCAGCTCCGCAGCGGAAGATATGCCGTCCGGCTCCTCGTCCGATCCCGGCGTTTCCACAAATTCCGGCGGCGGCTGCATCACAAACGCCGGCTCCACTGCAGGCTGTTCTTCCTCCGATGGCGATTCAGGCGCAGGCTCCGTCGCGGAAGCCGTGCCCGGCGGATAGAATGTAAGTACCATAATGAAAATCGATAAAAGTAAATATCTTTTCCCTTTTTTCATTTGTCTGTCCCTTTAAATAAAATTAAAAATAAGGTGGATCATTACGATGAAACAAAGAATTTTACAAAACTACATACTGCGCGCCGCAATGCTTCTGGCATCCGCCGCTTTCCTGACTCTTGCGGGTCTGTGGGTGATTACCCGTTATGATAACAAATATATAGCAAAAGCGCCGCTCACACAAGAGTCTTTTGCGCAAACTCCCGAAAAAGGATGCTGCTGTCTTGTGGACGGCTGGGAGCTGTACCCCGATGCCCTGCTCTCCCCTGCGGATTTTGCCGCGTGCTCTGAACCCGCTTACCACACATGGGCAGGCGAATACCCGAATCTGTCGCCGTTTCATGCGGATAAAAATCCCTACGGCACAGCCACCTACCGCCTGCGCCTGCGTGGGGACGGCATTGCCACGCTCTATCTGCCGGAGCTTCCGTGCGCGTCCCGCGTCTATGCGGGCGGACGGTATCTTGGCTGGACGGGAGACGTTTCCCCCGAATCCTACACGCCCCTCATCCACGATTCCTTCTACTCTTTCCCTCTCGGGGAAGATACGGAACTGATCATTCAGACTGCCAACTATTCCCACTACTACGGAGGTGTCTGGTTTGTCCCCGTGATCGGAAACCCGGACGCCGTCAACCGGCTTGCAAGTTTCCGCATGATGTGCCTCCTCTTCGCGCTGCGGATCTGTTATCCCTTTTTCCGCCTGCTCGGACTGCCGTCGGTGCGCGTCCTGTACGCACTGGAGGATGCTGCTGCACTGTTTTGCCTCTATTTCTCCCTGCGTATCGTTCTCCTCCTGTTCTCTCCAAACGGCTTTGGCAGAGTCGGACGGCTGCTTGCCGTGCTCTCCCTGATCGTCTGCACGGCGGGCGTTGTCATCCCCCTGTTTGTCATCCCCGCCCTTCCCGGACTTGTGACCGTATACGATCCTGCCCTGTCATGGTACAAGGTGCTCCTGTCATGCCTGTTTATCAGCCTCACCGTCTACGGCAGTCTTTCCGGGATATCCTATACCGGCGTCATCCTCGCCGCCTCGACGGCAAAAGGGACTTCACTTCCCGACCCTGCACTGTCATGGCAAAGGCGATATCCGCCTCTCCCTGACCGTCGCTCACAACCATGCCTACATTACGGTTTCCGATACGAGATGCGGCATTGCAAAAGAAGACCTGCCCCACATTTTCCACCGCTCCTTCACTACCAGCGCCGACAAGGGCGGACAGGGGCTCGGACTTGCCATCACCCACGCGATCATCTCGGAGCACGAGGGAACCATCGAAGTCTCCTCGAAAAAGGGAAAGGGAACCACCTTCACGATCAGCCTGCCTTTGCTGACCTGAGGGGATTCCCTGTCTGGCAATTTCTTTATAGTAATCTTTTTACACCATTATCCTTTCACGCCGCCGAGCGTCACGCCCGCGATGATATACTTGGACAAAAGCAGATACACAAGGATGATCGGCACGATTGCCAGCAAAATCATCATGTATATTTTTCCCATATCACGGTTCATATAATCGGCGCCACGAAGGAGCGCGATCAAAATCGGCACGGTCATCTTCTCCTTTGACTGTATCACCAACGCGGGAACAAAGTAGTTGTTCCATGAACCCACAAAGGTGAAGATCGCCTGTACCGCCATTGCCGGTTTCATAATCGGCAGCACGATCTGGTTAAAGGTACGAAATTCCTTCGCCCCGTCGATTCTCGCTGCCTCTACCAATGACAGCGGCAGAGAGGACTCTAAGTAGCTGTACATAAAGTAGAATACAGCCGGCGACGCGATCGACGGAATGATCAGCGGAAGCAGGGAATCGTACATGCCCATCTTTGTGATCAGGCGCAGGAAACCCATTGCGGTGACCTGTGTAGGCATGACAAGAATCATCATAATAAAGGTAAACGCAATCTTCTTGAGCTTAAAATCGTAAGCGTAAAGCCCGTATGCGGTCAGCGCGGAAAAATAAATGCAGATTGCCGCACTGCAGCCGGAGACGATCAGGCTGTTCATAATACCCCGCATCATAGGAAATTCTCCGTTATTTGCCACACTGTTAAAATTCTTTAAAAAGCTCGTTCCGGGCAGAGCGTAAAAGCCTCTTTGCAGCTCCGCATGGGAGTGCGTTGCGTTTATGATCAGGATATAGAAGAAAAACAGGCACAAAAAGGACAGAAATATCAACAGCACATGCGCGAAAACCGTACGCAGACGGTTAAATGATTTTGAGCTCATACTCTATCACCCTCCTCTCTTTTTCTTTGCTTTGGCAGCCGCCTTGGAGCCGTCCGGATCGTTGTCATTTGTTATCTTATATACGATAAAGCATAAAATACCGCTGACAATGAACAGATAAACCGAAAGCGCACCCGCCATGCCGTAGTTCTTGCTTCTCAGATGGCTGTTTAAGAACATGATCAACGTCATGGATGTGCGGTCGGGATTTCCCTGTCCGTTCGTCAAAATCTGAGGTACGTCAAACATCTGTAGACCGCCGATGATGGATGTGATCAATGTATATGCCAAAATCGGGCGAATCAGCGGAAGGGTGATGCGGAAAAATCTCTGCGTACTGTTGCAGCCGTCTATTTCCGACGCTTCAAAAATATCAGGGCTGATGCCCATAATTGCAGCCATCAACATAATTGTCGTGTTACCAAACCACATCAGGAAATTCATACTTCCGGCTAAAGTCCTCACGCCAAATGCGGTGCGCATAAAATCAATGACCTCGCTGATCACGCCGAGCGACATCAATATGGAATTAACCGGTCCCGTCTTTGAAAACAGGGTAAAAAACAACATTGCAAACGCACTTGCCATGATCAGATTCGGCAGATAAATGACTACCTTGAAAAACTGCTGGCAGCGAATCTTCATTCGCACATCCACAAACCA
>ERZ779637.285-NODE-285-length-36930-cov-6.496868_pt1 | contig 36930 bp, 33 predicted proteins | sample MGYA00514196_ERZ779637 | MGnify/ENA primary metagenome ERZ779637 (study PRJEB29562, sample SAMEA4376700) | mouse gut metagenome | isolation source: Cecum | study: EMG produced TPA metagenomics assembly of the A DSS colitis mouse model was used to assess the...
GCTGTTCGGCGACTGCTTCGAGACGGAAGATCAGAAGTACGGCATGGCATTTTTCCTTGACAAAAACAAAGAAAAAGTGAAAGAACCATTTAAGAACTGCTAGTGAGTCATTCTTTCAATTATTCTATTTAATTCAAAACATAAAGGAGGAACTACAATGAAAGTAGGTATTATTGGCGCGGGTACCATGGGTGCCGGAATCGCACAGGCTTTTGCAATGACGGAAGGCTATGAAGTATGCCTCTGCGACATCAAAATGGAATTTGCGGAAGGCGGAAAAGCAAGAATTCAGAAAAACATGAATTTCCTTGTAAGTAAAGAAAAAATCACACAGGATAAGGCTGACGCCATTCTGGCTAAGATTACCTGCGGTTTGAAAGATATCTGCACGGACTGTGATCTGGTTGTAGAGGTTGCGCCTGAGAATATGCAGATTAAGAAGGCTACCTTTAAGGAGCTTCAGGAAATTGTAAAACCGGATTGTATTTTTGCAACCAATACCTCTTCTCTTTCCATTACGGAGATCGGCGCAGGTCTTGACAGACCTATGATCGGTATGCATTTCTTCAACCCTGCCGACAGAATGAAGCTGGTTGAAGTGATTGCAGGAGAGAATACGCCGGTTGAACTGGTTGATAAGATTAAAGGAATTGCTTCGGAAATCGGCAAGACTCCCGTAGAAGTAAAGGAAGCTCCGGGATTCGTCGTTAACCGGATTCTGATTCCGATGATTAATGAAGCAATAGGCATTTATGCGGACGGTATTGCAAGCGTTGCGGATATTGACGAAGCTATGAAATTAGGCGCTTCTCATCCCATGGGTCCTCTTGCGCTCGGCGATCTGGTAGGCCTTGATATTGTTCTTGCAATTATGGAAGTACTGCAGACCGAAACCGGCGATCCCAAGTATCGTCCCCATCCCCTTCTTAAGAAGATGGTGCGCGCAGGAAAACTCGGCAAGAAAACCGGCGTTGGTTTCTACAACTACGCAAAATAATGAAGAATGTAAACGCCTGTCCGGGCGTGTACGTTCTCTGATATTACAAGATAGATGGAGGAATAGTTATCATGGATTTTATGTTAAGCAAAGAACATGAAATGGCGCGCGCTCTTTTCAGAGAGTTCGCAGAAAAAGAAGTAAAACCTCTGGCTCAGGAGGTTGACGAGACAGAAGAATTCCCGAGAGCTACCGTTGAAAAAATGGCAAAGCTTGGTTTTATGGGAATTCCTGTACCCAAGGAGTATGGCGGACAGGGATGCGATCCTTTAACCTACGCAATGTGTGTGGAGGAGCTTTCCAAGGTTTGCGGTACTACCGGCGTTATCGTATCCGCGCACACTTCCCTGTGCTGTGATCCGATTATGACCTACGGTACGGAAGAACAGAAACAGAAATTCCTGGTTCCCCTTGCAAAAGGCGAGAAGATCGGTGCATTCGGCCTGACTGAGCCGGGTGCGGGTACGGACGCGCAGGGACAGCAGACAAAGGCTGTTTTGGACGGAGACGAGTGGGTATTAAACGGTTCCAAGATCTTTATTACCAACGGAAAAGAAGCCGACGTATACGTAATTTTTGCCGTAACCAGCGTTGTTACGGATGCTAAGGGCAGAAGCAAGAAGATGATTTCCGCATTTATTGTGGAAAAAGGAACGCCCGGATTCAGCTTCGGTACAAAAGAGAAGAAGATGGGTATCCGCGGTTCATCTACATACGAATTGATTTTCACGGACTGCAGAATTCCGAAAGAGAACCTGTTGGGACAGGAAGGAAAAGGATTCGGAATCGCTATGCACACCTTAGACGGCGGACGTATCGGTATCGCGTCCCAGGCTTTGGGACTTGCAGAAGGCGCATTGGAGAATACCGTTGCATATGTAAAAGAGAGAAAACAGTTCGGACGCGCGATTGCGGCATTCCAGAACACCCAGTTCCAGCTTGCCGATATGGCGACGAAAGTAGAAGCGGCTCAGCTGCTTGTTTATAAGGCTGCAAAGGCAAAAGCGACACAGAAGGTTTATTCCGTAGAAGCTGCAAAGGCAAAACTTTATGCGGCGGAAGTAGCTATGGAAGTTACCACAAAGGCTGTTCAGCTTCACGGCGGTTATGGTTATACGAGAGAGTATGACGTTGAGCGCATGATGCGTGACGCTAAGATTACCGAGATTTATGAAGGCACCAGCGAAGTTCAGCGTATGGTAATTTCCGGAGCATTGCTGAAATAGGCGTCTGGCACGCATAAAAAAGAATCTGATAAAAATATAAGGAGTGAAAATACAATGAAAATCGTTGTTTGTATTAAACAGGTACCGGATACCAAGGGCGGCGTTAAGTTTAATCCCGACGGTACTCTTGACAGAGCGGCAATGCTTACCATCATGAATCCGGATGATAAGGCGGGACTGGAAGCGGCTCTGAGATTAAAAGACCAGTACGGTGCGGAAGTTACCGTAATTACCATGGGACTTCCCAAAGCGGAAGAAGTTCTTCGTGAAGCGATGGCTATGGGTGCGGACAAGGGAATCCTTGTTACCGACAGAGTGCTTGGCGGCGCGGATACATGGGCAACCTCCCAGACTCTTGCAGGAGCAATCCGCAACCTTGAATATGACTTAATTATTACGGGACGTCAGGCAATCGACGGGGATACTGCACAGGTTGGTCCTCAGATTTCCGAGCATCTTGGAATTCCTGTAATTTCCTATGCGCAGAATATTAAGATTGAGGGAGACAGCGTAATCGTAGAGCGCCAGTTTGACGACAGATATCATGTGCTGAAAGCGAAAATGCCCTGCCTGATTACGGCCCTTGCCGAATTAAACGAGCCCCGTTACATGACGCCCGGCGGAATCTTTGATGCCTATAAAAAAGAAGTTACCGTATGGGGAAGAGCAAACCTGGTAGACGTGGAAGACAGCAATCTTGGTCTGAAAGGATCGCCTACCCAGATTGCAAAAGCATCTGATAAGGTAAGAAAGGGTGCAGGTGAAAAAGTGACTCTGGATCCTTCCGAATCCGTTGATTACATTGTTGACAAGTTAAAAGTGAAACACGTAATTTAAAAAATAAAGGAAAAGTGTGGTGAAAGAAATGAACTTAGAAGAATATAAGGGAGTATTTGTCTTTGCGCAGCAGGTAGATAATGAGATCAGCGGTATCGCATTGGAACTGATTGGCAAAGGGAAAGATTTGGCAAAAGATTTAGGAACGGATGTAACCGCAGTTCTGGTAGGGTCTGACGTGAAAGGTCTCGCAGACCAGCTTGCAGAGTACGGTGCGGACAAAGTGATTGTAGTGGATGATCCTGAGTTAAAGGAATACAGAACGGAGCCTTATGCACATGCGCTTTCTTCTGTAATCGAAAAATACAAACCGGAAATTTTCCTGGTGGGAGCTACCGCAATCGGAAGAGACTTAGGACCCCGTGTATCCGCAAGAATACATACCGGTCTGACAGCAGACTGTACGCAGCTTGATATCGGCGATTTCCCGATCAATCCGATTCCCGGCAAAGAGCAGAAACATAATCAGCTCTTGATGACCCGTCCGGCATTCGGCGGCAATACCATTGCTACCATTGCATGTCCCGAGTTCCGTCCCCAGATGGCTACGGTACGTCCCGGTGTTATGCAGAAAGCGGAAAGAGTGCCTGGTGCGAAGGCAGTTGTGGAAGAGTATAATCCCGGCTTTACTCCGGACAATAAGTACGTAGAAATTTTAGACATTGTTAAATCCGTAGCGGATACGGTAGACATTATGGATGCCAAGATTCTGGTATCCGGCGGCCGCGGCGTCGGAAGTCCCGAGAACTTTAAGCTTCTGGATGAGCTGGCGGAAGTGCTCGGAGCAACCGTAAGCTGCTCCCGTGCAGTAGTAGACGCAGGCTGGAAACCGAAAGATCTGCAGGTAGGACAGACCGGTAAGACCGTTCGCCCCAACGTATACTTTGCAGTAGGTATTTCCGGCGCAATCCAGCATCTGGCAGGTATGGAAGAGTCCGATATCATTATCGCCATTAATAAAGACGAGACCGCTCCTATTTTTGACGTGGCTGATTACGGCGTAGTGGGAGATCTGAATAAGATTCTTCCTGCGCTGACCGAGAAACTGAAAGCCGAACTTTCAGCAAAATAATTGGCAATGGAAATAGTGCCATGGATTCCGCCCGGAATGATTCCGGGCGGAATTTTAGCATTTTTATGGGATATTTATGTCTGGAGTCGTGATCGACTATGGAAGTTAACAATATTTGCAAAAAAATGCCAACGCAAAGGGATGGAATTTACCGAAAAAAAGTTATATTATTAATTAAAACATAACTGTCGGTATGATGAGGGAGAGTTTTTATGGGGATAAAATATAAAAAGATGCTGGCGGTTCTTCTGACGGCAGGAATGACGCTTGGCATGGCGGCCTGCGGCAGACCGGAACAGCAGCAGGCGGATACGCGGCAGGAAGAACAGCCGGAGATTTCAGAGTCTGCTTCGGCAGAAGAAAGCAGTCGTGAAGAGAGCGGCGAAGCGGTAGCGGAGGACAGTGGGGAAGAACAGGAACCTGTGGACAGACAGGTGATCGTTTATTTTGCCAACTGGAATCTGAACGTAAAGGATGCCGCGGCAGGCGGAGAAGTTGCAAGTATTCCGTGGGACAGCATAACGATTGTTAATCACGCGTTTTGGGCGGTAGCCCCGGCGGACGGTTCCACAGAGACGTCTTTTGAGCGAAGGAGCAGCGGGGAACCGGCGAGAACGGAGTTTGCGCTTGTATCAACCAGCCCGGCGACAGATTATGAAGATACTGAGGCCAGCGCCATGGATCCGTCTATGGAGCGGAACCATTTTGCACAGTACGCTGTTTTTTCAGAACAGTATCCGGACGTCGATATTATGATTTCCGTAGGCGGCTGGACGGCATGCGGTTACTTTTCCGAGATGGCGTATACGAAGGAAGGAAGAGCCGGTTTTATTGGGAGCTGCTTGGAGCTGATGGATACATATCCGTGGATTGACGGTATTGATCTGGACTGGGAACATCCGGGCGGCAGCAACGATGGCGAGCGGCTTCCCGAGAATGATCTGGACCAAGGCTGTCCCATTTGGGGAACGCAAAAGGAGGATACGGTAAATTTTGCGGCGCTCGTCCGGGAAATGAGAGAAGCCTTTGACGAAAAATACGGGACGGGAGTTAAGAAAATTACAGCGTGTGCGTCCGCTTCTACGGGATGGACACTGCCCAATCAGGATTGGCCTGCGGCGGAACCGTATCTTGATTATATTAATATTATGACATATGATCTGGCCGGAGACTGGGATAAAGCAACGGGACATGCTTCCGGTATTAACGGTGTAAAAGGCGCGGTAGCCCATTTCCTCGGAAAAGAAATTCCGGCGGCCAAGCTGAATATCGGTTCGCCTATGTACGGAACGGGATTTTTGATGAGTGGAAAGCTCAATTCCGGCAGAATCGTAGGAGCGCCGATTACGGCGCCTTCCGGAATCGATAAGGATATGCTGACCGTAGATGCGGTTCAGGCTTTTGAAGCGGAGGCGGTCAGCGGTTATGAAATTGTTTTGGAGGACGGAAAGCCGGCCGTAGGAGAAGAATGGGACAATTCGGAAGATGGCAGCGCCTGCGGGTGGCATTTTGCATACGATGCAAAAGCGGCCGGTCCTTATCTGTATAATGATGACGAAGCTTCCGAGTATTATCAGTGGTATATTTCCTATGAGAATCCGTTGTCTTTACAGCAAAAACTGGATCTGATTGAACAGTATAATCTGGCGGGGATGATTGTCTGGGAATGCAGCGAGGATACGCCGGATCATCAGCTGATCCGGCAGATGGGAGATTATCTTTTACAAAAGTAAGACGTAAGGGAGCTTGACTGTAACAGGGCGCGCCGGAGTGCGGTCCGTGATAGGGTGTGGTAAGAATGGAAAATATAACAAATAAAAAAGAATTTAAGAAGCGTGTCGATATTCAGGTATCACTGATAACGGCTATTATCACCCTGACAGCAAGCTTAAGCATATTCGGGTTATGTTATACCATTACTTATAAAGACACGATTAATGTTTTAAGAGACCGTGCCAACGCTGTTTATGAAAAAGTGGTGGCAAATTTAAATAAAGCCACGTTCAATGAAATTCATACGGAAGAAGATGCAAGAGGACTCATGTATTTGAAAACCAGGGCTTACTTGTCTACTTTGCGGGAAACCAGCAGCGCGGAATTTATTTTTACGGCCAAGGAAGCGGAGGACGGTACGCTTGTTTACGTAGTAGACGGATTTCCCATGACGGAATTGCTTTTCAGAGGGCCGGGGACGGCGATCGAGCCGGAATTACAGGAATATATCCGCACGGCTTTAAGCGGCCGCGCAGTGCTTCCGGATAAATTTATCAGTACCCAATGGGGGAATTTTTACTGGGCTTTTTATCCTTCCCTGAAGGACACCGAAGTAGTAGGCGTGATCAGCGTTGCCTTTGATGTGCAAAAGCAGTTTGAAACGTATAAGATGCTGGCCAGTGTTACGCCTATCGTGTGCGCTCTATGCTGTCTGATCGCCGTATATATTTCCTTTCATGTTTTTCGCAGGCTGTCCAATCCTAATTTTAAGGATATCTATAATAGTGATATTCTGACCGGGTTGAAAAACCGGAATGCGTTTGAAGTAGATATCAATAATATTAACGTTTCAAAAGATTTTCGCGGACGCGGGGTTTTATCCATAGATCTGAATAACCTGAAAAAGGTAAACGACACCCTGGGGCACAGCGCCGGTGATCAGTATATTCAGGGAGCGGCGGATATATTAAGCGATAACGGTCTGGCCGGTTCCGTTGCCTATCGTACCGGGGGCGATGAATTTACGGTGTTGGTTGTGGATGCCAGGAAGGAACAGATCGAGTCCTGGATCAAGCAGATAAAAGTCTTAATGAGGGAATGTAAGATAGGAGAAGGAAGCTGGACTTCCATGGCGGTGGGATATGCGGTGTTTGACGACGGGCAGGATGAAAATCTGATTGATACCTATAAACGTGCGGATTATGAAATGTATTGTGATAAAAAGCGGCAAAAAGCAGAGAAAGAGACCGGCTGCTGATACATAAGCGATCGATTGTAAAACAACGGTTTTGAAGCATGAATTTTCATGTGGCAAAGCCGCTGTTTTTTCTTGTTTCATACCTTGATTTTTGGCTATCCAAGTGATATTATTTTAACGATAGATAAAATTTGAAGAGGTGCATTTGGATGAGCAAACATTTTAACGATTTACTGGAAAAAGTGTCACAGTGCAGCAAGAAAAAAGTAGCCGTAGCAGTGGCTCAGGACGACGCCGTGCTGGAAGCCGTTAAAGCGGCGAAAGAAAGAGGAATTGCAGATGCGATTCTGGTAGGCGACGAGAACAAAATACGTGAAATTGCAGCCGGTCTGCAGATGGATTTGTCCGATTACGAAGTGATTCATGTGGAAGACGTTCAGGAAGCCGCGTTAAAGGCAGTCAGCCTTGTACACGACGGCAAAGCGGATATGTACATGAAGGGATTAATCGATACGAAAGGCTTCTTAAAGAGCGTACTGGATAAAGAAGTGGGACTTCGTACCGGAAAGCCTTTATCCCATGTATGCGTATTCGAAATCAAGGGAATCGATCATCTTCTTTTCTTAAGCGATGTGGCTTTTATACCCTATCCGACTCTGGAAGATAAGGTACATATTATCAACAATACGGTGGAAATCGTAAATGCGTGCGGTATTCAGAATCCTAAGGTAGCGCCGCTGGCAGCGGTTGAGGTTGTGAATCCTAAGATGCCTGCAACGGTTGAGGCGGCGGAGCTGACGAAAATGTGTGAAGAAGGACAGATTGAAGGCTGTATTGTTGACGGCCCTCTTTCCCTGGATTTGGCAATCGATCCCCAGGCGGCAAAGCATAAGGGAGCTACCGGCCGAAGGATTCAGGGCGATGCGGATATTTTACTGTTTCCGGATATCCATGCAGGCAATCTGGTTTACAAATGTCTGGTACATACTGCGGAAGTTAAAAACGGAAATATTCTGACAGGAACCAAGGCTCCCGTAATCTTAACATCCAGGTCTGATGATTTTGAGACGAAGGTTAATTCCATTGCTCTGGGTGCGGTCGTTGCGGAAGAACTGGGCAAAAATAAATAAGCCGTGAGGCGTTAAAACAGGAGGACGGTTATGTCGATTAAAAGTTTAATTATCAATCCAGGTTCCACTTCCACGAAAATCGGCGTGTTTGAAGATGAAACGCTGCTGTTTGAAGAAACACTGAGGCATCCCACGGAAGAGATCCGGAAATACGCGTCAATTGTAGATCAGAAAGACTTCCGTAAGGATATTATTTTAAGTCTGTTAAAAGAAAAAGATTTTGATATTCGTTCCCTGCAGGTTGTTGTAGGCCGGGGCGGCCTTCTGAAACCGATTGTAAGCGGAACCTATGCGGTCAGCGAGGAACTGCTTCATGACCTGCAGATTGGAAAGCAGGGAGAGCATGCGTCTAATCTCGGCGGAATTCTTGCGAAGGAAATTGCGGATACCATCGGTGTGCCTGCTTATATTGTAGACCCTGTCGTGGTGGATGAATTAATGCCTGCCGCGAGATTTACCGGCGTGGCGCAGGTTCCCAGAATCAGCATTTTCCATGCATTGAATCAGAAAGCTGTGGCAAAACGCTATGCCAGGGAAACAGGAAAGGATTATGAATCTCTCCGGCTGATTGTGGTTCACTTAGGCGGCGGAGTTTCCGTAGGAGCCCATGAAAACGGAAAGGTTGTGGATGTATTTAATGCACTGGACGGCGACGGAGCTTTTTCACCTGAACGTGCAGGCGGTCTTCCTTCAGGAGCATTGATTAAACTGTGTTTTTCCGGTCAGTATACGGAGAAAGAAGTATACAAAATGGTAGTCGGCAACGGCGGCTTTAATTCCTATCTGGGCACCAACGACATGCGGGAAGTAGAAAAAATGGTGGAAGCCGGCAACAAAGAAGCGGAAGCGGCGAGAGAAGCGTTTATCCTGCAGCTTTCCAAAGATATCGGTTCTATGGCTTGCGTTCTGAACGGCAAGGTGGATCAGATTATCGTGACGGGCGGTATTGCCCATGATCAGATTGTGGTGTCCGCTTTAAAGGAAAAGACAGAGTGGATCGCTCCCTTTACGGTATATCCCGGAGAAGATGAACTTCTTGCGCTGGCTCAGGGCGGCCTTCGCGTTATGACCGGCGAGGAAGAGGCAAAAGAATATTGATTCTATAACTGCAGTAATCCGACAGATTAAAAAGGAAGCGGTTGCGCAAGTAGATAAATAATCTACCGAAGCAACGGCTTCCCTTATTTTTGAGTACCACCGGGTACAGTCATTCGGCTCATTTATTTCCCTTTACGCAGCCGGTCCAGTTCATTCTCCAATTCTTCATATTCTTCCCGCGGTGATTTCGAACCGGTGTCTTTTGGCTTCGCCAGCAGCACCTGAAGAGATAAAGCCGCGCCGCCGAAAATCAGTGCCAGAATAATCAAATATTCATAAAGGGTCCGGCTTCGGAACACGAACTGCGTGCTCATAATGACGGAGGCGAGTATAATGACAAGGCCCAAGCACGTTAAAATTTTGGCGCCTATGGAACCGATATTCAGAAACAGCCAGATAATGCCGGCAATAAAAGGAACAACCACCAGTCCTCCGCTGATCTGCATATTGCCCAGACGCAGGCCGTAAAAGCCTGTTGTTACGGTTACGCTGGACATGAACCAGTAGCCCCCGGCCGTAAGCATAACAAGGCCAATAATAAACTGAATTAACGGATTTCTCTTTTTCATAATGGAATTACTCCTTTTATATTATATAATACAATCGATTTCAAGATCGCGCCGCTTACTCAGATCTATAAATTCCGAGCCGCATTTGATTAGCGGACGGCTCAGACGGTGCCTGTTAATCAGTACGATTTCGCCGAAGGAACCGTCTGATAAACGTACCCGGTAAGACAAGTAAGTCTCCGCAACGTGGGATAAAAAGGTCAGAATATACTTGGTGTCGTATTTCTGGAAACCTTCTTCCTCAAAAAGCGCTATGACGCGGAAGGGACATAATGCCCCGCGGTAAATGCGCGCACAGGTCATTGCTTCGTAAATATCGGCAATCGTTACGATTTTTGTAAACGGGTCCAGACGTTCTCCGGTCAGACCGTATGGATAACCGCTGCCGTCGCATTTTTCGTGGTGAAAAAGAGCGGCGTTGCAGACGGCGGGATCTATATGTAAATTCTTAAGAACGCGGTATCCGTTAATCGGGTGCCTTTTAATAATATTAAATTCGGATTCCGTCAGCTTGCTCGGTTTGTTCAGGATACCGAGAGGAACCATAAGCTTGCCTACGTCATGAAGAAGGCCGCAAAGCGTCACGGTGTCAATATCTTTGTCGGGAAGAGAGAGCCATTTGCCAAAGGTGTTGCAGATCAGAGAAACGTTGATACAATGTGTATAAGTGGCATCATTGTACTGGCGCATATTATGAAGCATGTCGAACAGACCGCCGGGACCGGGACTGCCTGTCACCAGATTTTGAATGTGGTGCAAAAGATCGTCCTGATTCAGATCCGTATTTTTTCTGATTACATCGTTAAGTGTGTTCCGAAAATCGGATACCTGGTCTTCATATTCTTTTTTGAACTCTATAAACTGTGCGGACTGCTGGAGCCGTTCGGAAAAAGAAGGATGCGGCACATCCGGGTCCAACAATTCGGGTGCGTTATCCGAAGAGGTTTCGTCCGTAATATAAACCTGAATGACGCTGTAAAATTCCAGACGCGTAATGACGTCGTCGGTGAGGATGGTTCCCTTTGGGAGAACCAGTTGCTTATTATAGTTGTAGACGTCCTCGGCAACCTTCATACCGGGAACAAGTGCATATGTAGAAACTCTTTTCATGATAGGCTCCCCCCTCATCTATTTTCATACATTTATTATAAAGCTTCTGCTGAAATGTGTCAATTTTCAATAAAAAAGTAATAAAAAATTCACAAAATATTAACGTTAGTGACGGGCAAAAGGTTGAACATTCATTATAAATCTGTTAAAATGAGGATTAGGCTTGTGTAAAAAAGCTTAAAAAGGAGTACAAAATCTTATGAGTTTGTTAAATAAAGTTTTTGGAACCCACAGTGAAAGGGAATTGAAAAGAATTGAACCGATTGTGGATCGAATCGAACAATTGCGTCCTGCCATGATGGAATTATCCGACGGGCAGTTACGTGACAGGACGAAAGAATTTAAAAAGCGGCTGGAAGAGGGGGAGACTTTGGACGATTTGCTTCCGGAGGCCTATGCAACCGTTCGGGAGGCGGCACGGCGTGTTTTGAACATGGAACATTACCGGGTTCAGCTGATCGGCGGCATTATTCTGCATCAGGGCCGTATTGCCGAAATGAAGACCGGCGAAGGAAAAACGCTTGTATCTACCCTGCCGGCATATTTGAATGCGCTTGCCGGCGAAGGCGTACATATTGTTACGGTGAACGATTATCTGGCAAAGCGTGACGCGGAGTGGATGGGACAGGTTCACGAGTTTTTAGGTTTGAGGGTCGGCGTGGTTTTAAACAGCATGAAGACGGAAGAAAGAAGAGAGGCTTACAACTGTGATATTACGTATGTAACCAACAATGAACTTGGTTTTGATTATCTGCGGGACAACATGGTGATTTATAAAGAACAGCTGGTTCTGCGCAGGCTGCATTATGCGATAATCGACGAGGTGGACTCGGTGTTAATCGACGAAGCGCGCACCCCTTTGATTATTTCCGGACAGAGCGGCAAATCTACAAGGCTTTACGAGGCGTGTGATATTCTTGCGAGACAGTTAAAGCGCGGCGAGGATATGCAGGAACTGAGCAAGATGGATGCCATCATGGGTGTCGTGCAGGAAGAAACGGGAGATTTTATTGTTAATGAAAAAGATAAGGTAATCAATCTGACGGAAGCCGGTGTGGAAAAGGTCGAGCGCTTTTTCCAGATTGAAAATTTTGCAGACCCTGAGAACCTTGAGATACAGCATAACATAATTCTGGCGCTGCGGGCGCACAATTTAATGTTCCGTGACCAGGATTATGTGGTAAAGGACGATCAGGTTTTGATCGTGGATGAATTTACCGGACGTATTATGCCCGGAAGACGTTATTCCGACGGACTTCACCAGGCCATTGAGGCAAAAGAACACGTTAAGGTAAAAAGGGAGAGCAAAACGCTTGCCACGATTACTTTCCAGAACTTCTTTAATAAATTTGAGAAAAAAGCCGGCATGACCGGTACGGCGTTGACGGAGGAAAAGGAATTCCGGGATATTTACGGAATGGATGTAATCGAAATTCCCACAAACAGGCCGATTGCACGAAAAGATCTGCATGATGCCGTATATAAAACCCGCAGGGAAAAGCTGCATGCCATAGTAAAAGCGGTTAAGGAAGCCCATGCCAAGGGCCAGCCTGTTCTGGTCGGCACGATTACGATTGAAGCATCCGAAGAAATCAGCAGAATGTTAACAAAGGAAGGCATAACGCATAAAGTGTTAAACGCCAAATTTCATGAATTGGAGGCGGAGATTGTAGCCGACGCAGGTATTCATGGCGCCGTGACCATCGCTACTAACATGGCGGGACGTGGTACGGATATTAAGTTGGATGATGAAGCCAGAGCAGCCGGCGGTCTTAAGATAATCGGAACGGAGCGGCATGAGTCGAGACGTATTGACAATCAGCTCCGCGGGCGAAGCGGACGGCAGGGAGACCCCGGTGAATCCAAGTTTTATATTTCGCTGGAGGACGATTTGATGCGTCTGTTCGGTTCGGAACGCATGATTACCATGTTTAATGCCCTGGGAATTCCGGAGGATCAGGAAATTGAGCATAAGACTTTAAGCCATGCCATTGAGTCAGCGCAGAAAAAGATAGAAAATAACAACTTCGGTATCCGTAAAAATCTGTTGGAATATGATCAGGTTATGAATGAGCAGAGAGAAATTATTTATGAAGAACGTCTGCGCGTATTGAACGGTGAAAGTATGCGTGATGTAATTTATAAGATGATCACGGACATTGCGGAGAACTGCGTGGATACCTGCATCAGTGATGATCAGGATATAGAGGACTGGGATTTCCATGAGTTAAACACGCTGCTTCTGCCTACGATTCCTTTAAGGCCCATTAATACGGCAAGAGTGGCAAAGCCTAAGAAAAACAGCTTAAAACAGCAGTTAAAAGAAGAGGCCGTAAAACTTTACGAGAGTAAGGAAGCGGAATTCCCGAATCCTGAAGCGATTCGCGAGGTCGAGCGTGTAATTCTTCTGAAGGTAATTGACAGAAAGTGGATGGATCATATCGACGACATGGATCAGCTTCGCCAGGGCGTAGGACTACAGGCTTACGGACAGCGCGATCCGCTGGTTGAATATAAGATGAACGGTTATGAAATGTTTGACGGAATGACCGAAAATATTAAAGAAGAAACGGTACGCCTTTTATTTCATGTACGTATTGAACAGAAGGTGGAAAGAGAACAGGTAGCCAAGGTAACCGGCACCAATAAAGATGATTCCGTACAGAAAGGACCAGTGAAACGGGAGAACGCAAAAGTGTATCCCAATGACCCATGTCCCTGCGGCAGCGGTAAAAAGTATAAACAATGCTGCGGAAGAAAATAATTCCGTAAATTTAAATGAAGAAAGCGTGGTGACGTTAAGTGGTAGAATTAGATCAGATGAAAACAGAAATTCAGGCATATGAAACTCCATTGGCGGAAGTGAGGGATTCACTTTAACTTAGATGTGAAGGAAAAACGCATCGAAGAGCTGGAGCGGGAAATGGAAGCGCCGGGATTCTGGGATGATCCGGACCGTTCCAATAAACAAATGAAGGAATTGAAAAACCTGAAGGATGTCGTGGAAACATGCCGTTCTCTGACGACCTCCTATGAGGATATTCTGACACTGATTCAGATGGGGTATGAAGAAAATGATCCGGAATTGGTACCCGAAATCCGCGGGGAACTGGATACTTTTATTCAGGAATTTGAGACGATTCGAATTAATACGCTCTTGTCCGGCGAATATGACAAAAATAATGCTATTTTGAAGCTCAATGCCGGAGCCGGCGGTACGGAGAGCTGTGACTGGTGCAGTATGCTTTACCGTATGTACACCAGGTGGGCGGAGCGGAAAGGTTTTACGGTAGAAGTACTGGATTATCTGGATGGCGACGAGGCAGGCATTAAGTCGGTAACTTTTCAGGTTAACGGAATCAATGCTTACGGTTATTTAAAGTCGGAGAAAGGTGTGCACCGGCTGGTTCGTATTTCCCCTTTCAACGCACAGGGAAAAAGACAGACTTCTTTTGTATCGCTTGATGTTATGCCGGAAATAGAGGAAGATCTTGATATCGAAATCAATGAAGACGAACTTCGGATTGATACTTACCGAAGCAGCGGAGCAGGCGGGCAGCATATTAATAAGACTTCGTCTGCAATACGTATTACGCATATCCCCACGGGAACCGTGGTGCAATGTCAGAATGAACGTTCACAGTTCCAGAACAAAGATAAGGCAATGCAGATGTTAAAAGCAAAGCTGTTTTTGCTGAAACAGGAAGCAAATGCAGAGAAGCTTTCGGATATCCGCGGAGAAATAAAAGAAATCGGATGGGGCAATCAGATCCGTTCTTACGTTATGCAGCCGTATACTATGGTCAAAGATCATCGCACCGGAGCGGAAAGCGGTAATGTGGATGCGGTAATGGACGGCGGGATTGATATATTTGTGAATGCTTATCTGAAGTGGCTGAGTACAGGCGCAAAAAAGGCAGAGGAATCATAATCCTCTGCTTTTTTATACCTTAACGGTGGTTTGTCCGGCATTTCTGTTTTTCATCAGATCCAGATAAAAGGAAGCAAGGGAAGCCTCCATATATGGGTTAACCCAGAGCAGGCCAATTCCACAGCAGAAAAAGCTTAAAAGAATAAGAGGAACAAAACTGAGGTTAAAAAGCAAATAACGGAAATAGTTCCCCCTCATAACCCGAAAGCTCAAACATAATGCCTGTTTTGCGGTATACTCCGGAAAGTCCAGCAGGATATAAAAACTCTGCATAACAGGAATCAATAAAAGAAACGATACAATTTGTCCGGCAGTCATTAACAGAAAGAGAACGCGGATGTCCGTAGGTCTTCCGGCGTATTCTGCGTAGTAACTGAAAATCTGATACGGCAGCTGACAGATGCAGGTAACCAGTGCAAAGACAACGCCGACTTCCAAAGCCTGATTGCGGCCGGTGCGGAAACCATAATAAATATCGGTTATTGCGGCCGGCTGCCTGCAGTTCAATTTCAGGTAAAAGAAACAACTTCCCACCTGCAGAATTTGTAAAAAGGCAGTTATGATCAGGTTTGCTGTTTCCAGAATAATCAATTCAAAGGGGTTATTGCCCGATGGAATTAATAAAATGAAATAGGAAGTAAACAGACTGATAATTTGCAAATTGATAAATACGGCGATGCAGCGCCCATAATTTCCCTCCAGTCCCTTTCGGGCGGCGGCCTTTATTTTTTTAAAGGATTCATAGTTGTTCATGGATCGCAATCTCCAGTCATGCAAGTTAAGAAATCCTTTCTAACAGGCGACGTTAATATTGTTGCCGCGGTATTTGAGACCGTCGGCAGTTTTCAGGTCTTTCTGGTAAGGATTCTCTTCGTTGTAATACTTGATCTGCGTGGAAGTGGTTCCGCCGGATACGTAGGAGCGTCCACATTCAGGACAGACCGCAGTGCGGATTGACACGCTGGCCTGAAGGACTTTGCCGTTATTTCTGGCGGCGTCTTTATAGGCGTTGCTTACGTGTTCCTGTTCGTGGGCGCGTACGCTGCTGGCAGCGGCCTGCGGAGAAATATGCGTTGCAGCCTTAAAGGAAACCATTTCGTCGGAACCGTCCTTATATTTTCTGTTTTTACAGGTTTCACATTCTGCGGGAGAAGATTTTCTGCCCGGTGATTTTACCGTAGATGCGCCTGCGTTGCGGATCGCTCCGCCTGACTGCTCAGAATCGGATGTGCTGTAGCTGCCATAGAGATCATTGGAGCCGGGAAATTGAATTGTCATATAAACCTCCATTCTTGCTTAATCCTTTTTATTTGATTCCTTAATTGCCGGGAGCATGAAACAGGCTTCCGGTGCCGAGGGAATCTAAAAATCCTTCCGTATCAAAATCCGAACCGTATATTCCTTCCAGCATCGTAGAAATCTGGGTTCGGTATGCGTCATTCTTTAATAGCTGCGGCAGGTGTATCAGATAATAAGCCGACATAATCAGTCCCATTACCAGGCTGAAAACGGAGCAGACCAGTCCTGCTTTTGCGAGAGGATGCAGCCGGTTCGTTCCTTTTCTTGACAGGAAGGCAAAAATAACAGACAGACTTCCCGTAAAAACAGCGGAGAAAGGGGACGAAAAGGACAGAAGAGCTACTGTGCCAAGGACTGCCGAGGCCATGGCAAAAGGATTTCTGGAAGATGTATATTCATCATATGCGTATTCGTCATAAAATGCCATAACAAACGGCTCCCTTGAAAAATTCTTATTTATATTTTAACACTTTTTACCGAAAAATACAATTCCTTTTAAAATTTGTGTAAAGGGGGTTGACAAAGAAAAAAAGATATAGTATATTAATACTTGCCCGTCAGGAAGGCGGGCATTAATGTGCGCGAGTGGCTCAGTTGGTGGAGCGCGACCTTGCCAAGGTCGAGGCCGCGGGTTCGAGTCCCGTCTCGCGCTCTTGTAAGAAAAGCGGCTTTCCTTTGAGGTGGCCGCCATTTTTTTGTTTATGGATCAGTTTACTTATCCGGGATGGAGATGATTTTATGCGTACAGATTCTGAAAATGAAATGGAACGGATTCAAAAGAATCTGGAACAGTTTTTAATGGAAGATTTATCAAAAGATCCGGCTTATAAGAAGATAGAATCTTTGAAGGGAAACCGAAGAAAGACAGAGCCTGATATTGATACGTGGGGTATTTCCGGTGCAGACAGCCGGAACAAAATCAGAGAAATACAACAGGCGGAACCCGTCAGGGAAGAGAGGAAAACCGGTAAGACTGCAAAAAAAAGCAACCGGAAAAAGCAGGGAGTTAAATCGGAGTCAAAACAAAAGACAAAACAAAAAACTGAGACGAAAAATAAAAAGGGTAAAAAAATCCTTGCTATATGCCTGTTGATTGCGGCGGTTTTGGGCGCAGGATGGTATGGGCTTGTTTCGGCAGTGTATGGTAAAATGACTTATAGCCGTTCGGAAGAGCTGTCGGGCGAACCCCTAAAGTCAAAGGGCGTATATCATATACTGCTGATCGGGAACGATTCCCGGTCCCAGGATGAAGAAGGGCGTTCGGACGCCATGATTCTGCTTTCCATCAGCAGTAAAACAAAGACGATTCAAATGATTTCACTGCTTCGTGATATGTATGTGGAGATTCCGGGACATGACGGCAACCGTTTGAACGCGGCTTATGCGTTCGGGGGAGCGGAACTGCTTCTGGAGACGGTCAGACAGAATCTTGGTATTGAAGTGAACCGCTACATTGTCGTGAATTTTCAGGCTTTTGCCAATCTGGTAGACGCGGTCGGCGGCGTGGACCTGGAACTGTCCAATGAAGAAGTGCAGTGGGTCAACGCATACCTGAACGAGTACAACATGCTTCGGAATATGCCGATTGATACGGACTATCTGGATACTTCCTTAAGCGGAATGATTCACCTGAACGGTCCTCAGGCGCTGGCTTACAGCCGGAACCGTTATATCGGAACCGATTTTGGAAGAACCGAAAGACAACGCAAGGTTTTGTCTGCCGTTATCAAGAAACTTCCCCTGGCGGCGGTGACCAATATGAAGGAATTGATTGACGGGCTTTTCCCCAATTTGACGACCAACCTGACGAAAGGCGAATGTCTGCGGCTCAGTCTGCAGGCGGGAAAGTTTGCGGTTTATGAACTGGTACAGAGCAGCGTCCCGGTAAGCGGTACTTATTCTAACGCTTCGATCCGGGGAATGACAGTGCTGCAGGTAGACTTTGAGGCCAATAAAAAGTATCTGCAGGAGCAGATATACGGAGAATAGCAATGGACTTAAGCAGAAGAATAAAATTAGGAAAAAAAGAAATACAGCTTTTGGATGTTTTGATGGCGTTCGGTCTGCTTGCGGCCGGACTGCTTGTCCGAATCTGTCTGGCCGGTTACCGGTCGGGAGATTGGGAAGTTTTTCTGGAGCCATGGACAAATCAGTTAAAACAGCATGGATTTCGGGCGCTGGCAACAGGATTTTATAACTATACGCCCATATATATGTATATTTTGTGGTTCCTGACGCTGCTGCCGGTTGATACGCTGCTGGGAATTAAGGCGGTGTCCGTTATTTTTGATTTCATACTGGCAGTAACCGTGGCGAAAATCGTAACAGAGATAAAGCCGGGAGCCAATCCGCTTCTGCCTTTTGGGATTGTCTGGCTGGCGCCTGCCGTGATTTCCAACAGCAGCATGTGGGGACAATGCGACGCAATTTATACGGCTTTTGTAATGCTTTGTCTTTTGTATCTGTTAAGAGATAAATCGGCGAAGGCGATGTTGTTTTTTGGAATTGCCTTTGCCATAAAGCTGCAGAGCATTTTTTTTGCGCCGATACTGGTTTTGCTTTTTTTTCTGAAAAAAATAAGGTTTCGGGAGTTTTTGATAATTCCGGCGGTTTATCTTGTAAGTATTATTCCTGCATTTCTTGCCGGCCGGCCGTTTCGGGAGCTGTTACTGATTTATCTGGGGCAGACTGCGGGGGATAATCCGACGCTTTCGGTTATTTATCCCAATATTTATTACCTGATCGGTAACGATGTGTATCTGGAAGTGTACGGGAAAGCGGCAATTTGCTTTACCATGGGAGTGCTGCTGGTGCTGCTGTATTATGTTCTGAAAAAAGCATATCAGACAGGACTGTCTGCTAAAGTGCTGGTTACAGCGGCCTTAGCCTGCGGAACGCTGGTGGTTTTTCTGCTGCCAAGCATGCGGGAACGCTATTCGTATATGGTGGATATACTGGCTGTGATTTATGGTTTTATGAATTTGAAGAAGCTTTATGTTCCCCTTGCCAGAATTACGATTTCTTTTATGGCGTATACGACGTATTACCGTTATGGAATGTATACTTCTTATGAAGTTCTGGCATGTGTTCAGGTTTTTCTGGTTGTTGAAATTGTATATTCGCTGATTAACGGATTAAAAGAAGAGGAATGTCGTGAAAAATCCGGGAATCATGAAGTCCGGCAGGAGGGATAAATCTTATGAGAAAGGGAGAATACGGAACGAAAGAATTATTCAGGCGGTTCGCACCTTATTTTAAACCTTACCGGAAAACGCTGTGTCTCGATTTGTTCTGCGCGGCGCTGACAACGATATGTGAATTGGTGCTGCCTTTGATTATGCGGTTTATTACCAATAAGGGAATCGAGGATCTGGCTTCCCTTTCCGTGCGGACCATCGGAGGACTGGGGCTTTTATACCTGCTTTTGCGTCTGGTGGACTGCGTGGCGAATTATTATATGGCGGATATGGGACATGTGATGGGCGCCCGAATTGAAACGGATATGCGCCGGGATGCATACAGACATTTACAGAAGCTTTCGGATACGTATTACAACAATACGAAAATCGGACAGATTATGGGGCGCATCACGAATGACCTGTTTGACGTGACGGAATTTGCCCATCACTGCCCGGAAGAATTTTTCATAGCGGCGATTAAAACGGTGGTATCTTTCGTAGTTCTTGCCAGAATCAATTTGCCCCTGACATTCATTATTTTTGTGATTGTCCCGGTTATGGCGGTCAGCTGTACGGCGTTGAATCTGCGGCTGCGGGGAACCTTTCGGGAGCAGAGAAGCCAGATCGGAGAACTAAACGCCAGAATTGAGGACAGCCTGCTCGGCCATAAGGTTGTGAAGGCGTTTGCCAATGAAGAGACGGAAGAGAAAAAATTTGAAAAGGATAACGGAAGTTTTCTTCATATCAAAGAAAAAACATACCGGTATATGGCGCTTTTTCACACAACAGTGCGTTTATTTGACGGAATAATGTATTTGACGGTGTTGGCGGCCGGCGGAATTTTTATGGTTAAGGGATTTATTCTGCCGGGAGATCTGGTGGCGTATCTGCTTTACGTGACTACGTTAATAGCGACAATCCGCCGGATCATTGAGTTTGCGGAACAGTTTCAGCGCGGTATAACGGGAATTGAGCGGTTTTTGCAAATCATTGACGCCGATATTGAAATTTTTGACGAACCGGATGCCGTAGAGCTTGTAAAGCCGGAGGGAGACGTAACGTTTGAAAATGTAAGCTTTGAGTATCCGGATGACCATAATATTGTTTTTTCCGGGCTGAATCTGCGAATAAAGCCGGGTGAGAAGCTTGCGATTGTCGGTCCGTCCGGCGGCGGGAAAACCACACTTTGCAATCTGATTCCGAGGTTTTATGATGTGACGGAAGGTAGAATTCTGATAGACGGGCAGGATATCCGGCGTTTTACATTAAAAAGCCTCCGAAGCAATATCGGAATCGTTCAGCAGGATGTTTATCTTTTTTCAGGGACGGTTTACGATAATATAGCGTATGGTAAAAAGGGCGCTACAAGAGAAGAAGTAACCGATGCGGCTAAAAAAGCCGGAGCCCATGATTTTATCATGGCGTTAAAGGACGGATATGATACGTACGTGGGCGAACGGGGAGTCAAGCTTTCAGGAGGACAGAAGCAGCGAATCAGCATAGCAAGGGTATTCTTGAAAAATCCGCCTTTGATTATTCTGGATGAAGCTACCTCCGCCCTTGACAATGAAAGCGAGTTTGCGGTGGCGAAATCACTGGCTGAGCTGGCCAGGGGACGTACGACGCTTACGATTGCGCACAGACTTTCAAGTATAAAGAATTCCGACAGAATTCTGGTATTGACGGATGAAGGGATTGTGGAAGAGGGAAACCATGATTCGCTTCTTGCACGAAGGGGAATTTATTATCAGTTTTATACGACGGCTAACGAATTAAAATAAAATGTGTCGGCATATTGTGTAATTCATCGCGTAACCCCTGGATTTACTTGAAACTTTGCTTTTGTATGGAGTACAATAAGAAAAACTATACAAAATAAGAAAAAGTACGGAAAAACTAAAAGGAGAAAGGTAAGGGTATAAATATGTTTCAGGGGAAAGTTTGTGTAATGACGGGGGCGGTTTCGGGAATCGGCCGTTTGATTGCACAGCAGTTTGCGGCTCATGGCTGTATCATTGCGTTTATGGATGCGGACAGAAAGTCGGGAGTGTATTTAAAAAATACGCTTTACAGAAAATTTGGCACGGACGTTTTCTTTTTTCAGGGTAATGCAGGAAAAGAAGAAGATCTGGAAATATTTGCAAGCGTAGTTGTAGAGCGCTACGGAGGCATTGACTATTTCATTAATTATGCAACTTTCGATAAGGAGAATTTAAATTCCCAGTATGACAGCATGGAGATTATGCAGACGGCGCTTCAAACGAGTGTTGCGGCTCCCTGTATTCTGGATAAGATATTTAAGAATCATTTTGAGGAAGACAGCGTTGTCGTGTATACGGTTCCGGAAAGAGCGCTGTTCTGCCAGGAGGATGAAAGAGCATACCGTATGGTTCGGGAGTCGGTAGAGGCGCTTACACGGATCTGCGCGGAGTCTTATAAGGGGCATGTGCGGGTTAATTGTATCTGTCCGGATGAAATACGGAGCGGAGACGGCATCAATCTGGCTGATACGATCTGCTTTCTGTGTGACGATAAGGCAGGATTCATCAATGGAAAAAGTATGGGGGCGGAGTGCGGACTTATGAAAATGACGGCGTATCCGGAAAAAGGAGGGTGGAAGATCGTCTGCGAATAGAAAGATTCCCATGGCAGCCTTGCAAGATTCAAATGGGCATGGTACACTTAAAGTACTGTATTGGAATCTTTTGAAAGCGGGGTAGACTATGAAATTAACATTTATCGGAGCAGCCCATGAAGTGACGGGAAGCTGTCATTATCTGGAGGCATGCGGAAAGCATATTCTTGTGGATTATGGTATGGAGCAGGGCGTTAATGTTTTTGAGAACGCGGATCTTCCCGTGGAGGAAGCGCTGATTGATTACGTACTGCTGACCCATGCCCACGTAGATCATTCCGGCATGCTTCCTTTTTTGTATGCAAGAGGCTTCCGCGGACAGATTATCACAACGGAAGCGACGGTTGATCTTTGCAGCATTATGCTGCGTGATTGCGCCCATATTCAGATTATGGAGGCGGAATGGAAGAACCGGAAGGCAAAAAGAAGCGCGGGCAATTCGCTGGTAGAGCCTCTTTTTACCATGGAGGATGCGGACGGCGCCATCAGGCGGTTAGTTCCCTGTCCTTACGAAAGCATGATTGACCTTTGCGAAGGCATACGGGTACGGTTTACGGATATCGGCCATCTGCTGGGTTCCGCCAGCATTGAAGTGTGGCTTACCGAGGGGGACGTCACCAAGAAGATTGTTTTTTCCGGCGATATCGGTAACTTTAACCAGCCGTTAATTAAAGATCCTTCCAAAACGGCGGAAGCGGATTATGTGGTTATGGAGTCCACATACGGAGACCGTTTACATACCGCCGACAGGCCCGATTATATTACGGAATTAACCAGGATACTCAAGGAAACCTTCGACCGGGGAGGCAACGTGGTGATTCCGTCCTTTGCAGTTGGAAGAACGCAGGAAATGCTGTATTTTCTGCGTCAGATCAAAGAAAATGATCTGGTTGCCGGACATGAAGATTTTCCCGTTTATGTGGACAGTCCGCTGGCGGTGGACGCTACCGGGATTTTCCACAGGAATGAGGAAACCTGCTTTGACGAAGAGGCGATGGAGCTGGTACGGCATGGAATCAATCCCATTTCTTTTCCGGGACTGCGGCTTGCCATTACCAGTGAAGAATCCAAGGCGATCAATTTTGAAAATACGCCCAAGGTTATTATTTCCGCTTCCGGTATGTGCGAGGCGGGGCGGATCCGGCATCATTTGAAGCATAATCTGTGGCGTCCGGAATGTACGGTGCTTTTCGTGGGTTATCAGGCGGTGGGAACGCTGGGGCGTGCGCTGGTGGAAGGAATTCAGGAAGTGAAGCTTTTTGGCGAGACCATTGAAGTGCGGGCGAAGATTTCCACTTTGCCGGGACTGAGCGGACATGCCGATAAAAACGGGCTTATTGACTGGATAGAAGGATTTCAGGAAAAACCCCGGAGAGTTTTTGTGGTGCACGGGGAAGACAGCGTCTGCGCATCCTTTGTGGAATGTCTGACCGCAGAGCATGGAATCAAGGCTTATGCGCCTTACAGCGGAACCTGTTTTAATCTCTTAACCAATAAGCTGGAATATGAAGCGGAGCCGATTCCCGTTAAGCATAAAGCGAGAGGGGTTTCCGATGTATTTACGAGACTGCTTTCGGCCGGGCAGCGTCTGCTTGGCGTGATCCGCAAAAATGAGGGCTGCGCCAATAAGGATCTGGCAAAGTTTGCCGATCAGATCAATTCCCTGTGTGATAAGTGGGACCGATCTTAATTAAGTGGAAGCAAGAGGAATTACAATGAGTTTGGCAGACAGAATTTTTATAGATATGTGCAGGGATATCCTGGAAAACGGAACATCCACGGAAGGAGAAAAGGTAAGGCCTCACTGGCCCGACGGGACGGCGGCTTATACCGTTAAAAAGTTCGGCGTAGTGAACCGGTATGATCTTTCGAAGGAATTTCCGATTTTGACCCTGCGCAAAACGGCGCTTAAAAGCGCCACTGATGAAATGCTTTGGATCTGGCAGAAGAAGTCCAATAATGTAAAAGATCTGCACAGCCATATCTGGGATGAGTGGGCGGATGCGGACGGCTCTATCGGCAAGGCATACGGCTATCAGATGGGCGTAAAGCACCGGTATAAAGAAGGAATGATGGATCAGGTTGACAGGGTTATATATGATTTAAAGAACAATCCGTTCAGCCGCAGGATTATGACCAATATATATGTACATCAGGATTTAAGCGAGATGAATCTGTATCCCTGCGCGTACAGCATGACCTTTAACGTAACGCAAAAACCCGGGGAAAGCCGGCTGACGCTTAACGCGGTATTGAACCAGCGCTCCCAGGACGTGCTTACCGCTAACAACTGGAACGTAGTGCAGTATGCGGTGCTTATGCATATGCTGGCGCAGGTATGCGGCATGCAGGTGGGAGAACTGGTACATGTCATTGCGGATGCGCATATCTATGACAGACATATCCCCCTTGTAAGGGAACTGATAACAAGAGAAACGTACGAGGCGCCAAAGTTTCTGCTTAATCCCGACGTTCATGACTTCTATCAGTTTACCAGACAGGATGTGCGGGTGGACAATTACATGGCCGGCCCCCAGATTGAAAACATACCGGTAGCCATCTAGTTTCCGGAGTAAAATTAAGGAGAGAGAAAATGAATATTATTGCTGCCGTAGATAAAAACTGGGCCATCGGATACCGGAATGAATTACTGGTCCGTATTCCCAACGACCATAAGCATTTCAGGGAAGAGACCACGGGAAAAGTAGTCGTGCTGGGAAGGAAAACGCTGGAAACATTTCCCCAGGGATTGCCCTTAAAAAACAGGACTAATATTATTTTGTCCCGCAATCCGGAATACAAGGTAAAAGACGCGATTATCGTCCATTCAACGGAAGAGCTGAAAAAGGAGCTTGCAAAATATTCCGGGGAAGACATTTATATTATCGGAGGGGAATCCGTGTACCGGGAGCTGCTTGTGTTATGCGATACGGCCCACATTACCAAAATCAACCGCGCCTATCAGGCGGATGCGTATTTCCCCGATCTGGATGCTTCCGGCGAATGGGAAATTACGGAGGAAAGCGAAGAGCAGACTTATTTTGATGTGGAGTATACTTTTTTGAAGTATGAAAGAAAAGCAAAGGAGAAAAGGTAATGGCTAAAGATTTTAAGGTCATTGGATATTATGCGGAATGGAACGGGTTCCTGCCGGAAAAGCTGGATTTTTCCATTTTGACTCATTTGGTTTATGCGTTTGTGATTCCCGATACCGACGGACATCTCCGTCCTTTCAGGGATCCGGAGCTGGTTCGGAAATTGGTACAAACCGCACATGACAATAAAAGGACAATTTCCCTGGCGGTAGGCGGCTGGAGCTATCAGGATATTCCCCTGGAGGCGACTTTTGTACAGGCCACGGACAGTCCTGCCAAAATAGAAACCCTGGGCAATGAAATCATCAATGCCTGTCTGGAATATGGTTTCGACGGAATTGACATGGACTGGGAACACCCCCGGATGAAGGACGGTACTTTTAAGCAATATGAAGCGCTGATTTTATACTTGTCCGAAAGGTTACATCAGAAGGGAAAAGTATTGACCAGCGCCGTATTAAGCGGCGTAACATGGGACGGGGAAGTGTATGAGGACAGCGCAAGCCATACGGACGCGGTGCTTGCCGCCGTTGACTGGCTGCATGTTATGACTTATGACGGAGGAGAAGGAATCCGTCATTCCACATATGATTTTGCCGTTAACTGTATGAATTACTGGCTGAATACGAGAGGATTGCCTGGAGAAAAGGTCATGATGGGCGTTCCTTTTTACAGTTATGTGCCGCCTATGGCATATGACGAGATTCTTAAGAGAGATCCGGAAGCCTATACGAAAGACATGATTGTAGCGGACGGAAAAGAATTTCATTATAACGGACTGGATACAATGACCAGAAAAGTACGTTATGCGCTTGCACACTGCGGGGGCGTTATGATCTGGGAAGTGACGGAAGATACGGATCGGAAGGAATACAGTCTGCTGCAGGCAATCGGAAGGCAGCTATAGTTTTTTTCGCAGAGGAATTGACTTTTATTGGGAAAAGTATAATAATAAAGGGAAAAAGAAAACGGACGGAGTGGTGTCTGTACGACCGGAGGTATTAAAATGGACAAGAAGAACATTGACTGGGAGAATCTGGGATTCGGTTATATCAAAACCGATAAACGTTATGTCTCCCAGTATAAAAACGGCGCATGGGACGAAGGAGTCCTGACGGAAGACGACCAGGTGGTTCTGAGTGAATGTGCGGGCGTGCTGCAGTATGCGCAGACTATCTTTGAGGGATTAAAGGCATATACCACGGACGACGGGCATATTGTAACCTTTCGTCCGGATCTGAACGGAGAACGCATGGAGGATTCCGCCAGGAGACTGGAAATGCCGGTATTTCCCAAGGAACGTTTTGTTGAAGCGGTAGTAAAGACCATAGAAGCCAACGAAGCGTTTGTTCCGCCGTATGGTTCCGGCGCAACACTGTATATAAGGCCTTATATGTTTGGAAGCAATCCCGTAATCGGGGTGAAGCCTGCGGATGAATACCAGTTCCGTGTATTTACGACGCCGGTAGGGCCTTACTTTAAAGGCGGCGTAAAGCCGTTGACCATTTGCGTCAGTGATTTCGACCGTGCGGCGCCTCATGGTACGGGCCATATCAAAGCGGGCCTTAATTATGCCATGAGCTTACATGCGATTGTATCCGCCCATAAGGAGGGATATGATGAAAATATGTATCTTGATCCCGGAAGCAGGACGAAAGTGGAAGAGACAGGAGGAGCCAATTTCCTGTTTGTTACGAAGGACGGCACGGTGGTTACTCCCAAATCCGACAGCATCCTGCCTTCTATCACAAGAAGATCCCTGATTTACGTGGCAGAGAAGTATCTTGGTCTGAAGGTGGAAGAAAGGGAAGTGCTTCTTGAGGAGGTAAAGGATTTTGCGGAATGTGGGCTTTGCGGTACGGCGGCAGTAATTTCTCCGGTGGGCAAAATTATGGATCACGGAAAAGAAATCTGCCTGCCCAGCGGTATGTCCGAAATGGGTGAAATCACAAAGAAACTGTACGATACCCTGACCGGTATTCAGATGGGAAGAATTGAGGCTCCCGAAGGATGGATCAAGGTTATTAAATAAGACAGGAGATGCCTCGCGTACCGGATTTTTGAAGTTCGGCGTGAGGTATTTTTATATAAACCGGAGGCATTACGATGAAATGGCAGCAAATCCGTGACAGGTATCCTTATTTATATGAAACACATTTGCATACATCCCAGGCCAGCGCCTGTGCAAGGCGCAGCGGAGAAGAAATGGCGCGGGCGGCGAAGGCGTATGGATATACCGGGATTTTTGTGACCGATCATAATTGGGGAGGCAATACGCGCATAGATTCCGGACTGCCCTGGAAGCAGTGGGTAGACGCTTACTGCGCAGGGTATTTAAACGCGGAAAGAACCGGAGAAAAGCTTGGACTGGATGTGTTTTTCGGAATGGAGGCAGGATTTTCGGGAACGGAATTCCTGTTGTATGGTATAGACGGGGAATGGCTGAAAGAGCATCCGGAAATAAAAACGGCGGATGTGGGAAACTTATACAAAAAGATAAAGGAAGTCGGCGGAATGATGATTCATGCGCATCCCTTCCGGGAAGAATATTATATCCCTGAAATCCGTCTGTATCCGGAATATGCGGATGGTGTGGAGGGAATCAACGCGACTCACTCCAATCCGGCAAGCACGGGACATAACCATCCGGAATATGACGTGAAAGCCCTTGCATATGCCAGGGAGCATGGTCTGCCTCTAACGGCGGGATCGGATATTCACTCGGTGGAGCTTCTCGGCGGCGGAATGGCGTTTAAAAGAAGGTTGTCTTCTGTGCAGGACTTTATTCAGGCGGTTACGGGAGAAGAAGACTATATATTGACCAATGGAGACAACTGCTATACAAGATATGGAGAATTGATATAAGCGGTCAAAAAGAAAGGATACAAGTTACCATTATGCCGATTATAAAACAAAACGGAATAATCAGAAAGTGGATTGCCATTTTGATCCTGTGCGGTCTTACGGCCGGTCTGTCTGCGGGGTGCGGTAAAAAGGACAGTTCAACTAAGGTGGTATTGATGACCGGATTTGAAAAAGATGAAATATTCCGGATTGAGACAATATCCTGTACCGTTCCCGAGCTTATGGTTTATCTGACCAATACCCAGAATCAGTATGAGTATGCCTATGGCAAGGAAATCTGGAATACGGATCTGGACGGCGTAACGCTGGAGGAGAATGTGAAGGATACGGTTCTTGCCAAAATTGCTCAGGTTAAGACGATGAATCTTCTGGCGGAAAATTATCAGATCTTTCTGGACGGGGCGGAGTTGGAGAAGGTTCAGAAAGCGGCCGGGGAATATTATGATTCTCTGACGGAGCAGGAAATCGAGAAGATGGGCGTATCGGAGGAGACGATCCGGCTTTTATATGAGGAATATGCGAGAGCGGATAAGGTGTATGAATTTCTGATAAAAGATATTAATCCGGAGATCAGCGACGACGAGGCGCGCACCATTACGGTGGAACATATACTCATAAAGACTTACGCCAAAGATGGAACCGGAAAAAGAATTTCTTATACGGAGGAGGGGAAAGGCGAGGCGTATGATCGCGCCGTAAATATTTTAAGTTTGGCGCAGGATACGGAAAACCATAATTTTGAAGATTTGATTCAGGAATATAATGAAGACAGTATTGCCACGTACTCCTTTGGAAAAGGCGAGATGGACCCGGCTTTTGAAGCGGCGGCATTTGAACTGGAGACCGGCGAGATCAGCGGGATTGTGGAAAGTGAGTACGGTTATCACATTATTAAATGTCTGAATACTTTTAACAGGGAAGAAACGGACGCCAATAAACTGAAAATTGTGCAGACAAGAAAAAAAGAAGTGTTCGGTGAAAAATACGATGAATTTGTCAATACCCTGACCAGAAGACTGAATGAAAAACTCTGGCAGGAAGTGACTTTCATCCGGGATGAGCATGTAACGACCACCACTTTTTTTGATGTATATATGCAGTATTTTGATTAGAAAAAGTGGTTTATGAAAATTTTAGAATTGGTGAAAACCGCGTATTTACTGAGAAAACAAAGAGTTATTAGCACTCATATTAAATGAGTGCTAATTTTTTATTGACTTTTCTTTTTAGTGTGATAAACTGATATGCAGATGGGTAACGTAAGAAAAACAGAAAGGATTGTGATGTATATGGCAGCAAAGAAAGGCAGTTTGTCAATTAACAGTGATAATATTTTTCCCATTATTAAGAAATGGCTTTATTCGGATCATGATATTTTTTACAGAGAATTAATCTCCAATGGCTGTGATGCGATTACCAAGCTGAAAAAGTTAGAAATGATGGGCGAGTATACGCTGCCGGAGGATTATCAGGCAAAGGTGAAGGTCATTGTCAATCCGGAAGCGAAGACATTGCAGTTTATTGATAACGGTCTTGGAATGACGGCGGAAGAAGTGGAAGAATATATTAACCAGATCGCTTTTTCCGGCGCTACGGATTTTATTGAAAAGTATAAGGATAAGACGAATGAGGATCAGATTATAGGACATTTTGGTCTGGGCTTTTATTCTTCTTTTATGGTGGCGGACGAGGTTCATATTGATACTCTTTCCTATAAAGAAGGCGCCGCGCCCGTTCACTGGGAATGTGACGGCGGTACGGAATTCGAGATGGAAGACGGGGATCGGACGGAAGTGGGTACGACGATTACCCTGTATCTGAATGAAGAGTGCCTGGAATTTTGTAACGAATATAAAGCAAGGGAAGTAATTAAAAAATATTGTTCCTTTATGCCTGTAGAGATTTATCTGTCAAAGGCAGATACGAAAGAAACGCAGACGATTAATCCGGAAGAAAAACTGGATACCGACGTGGTAATAGAGACGGTAAAACCGGAAAAGGAAGGCGATCCCGAAAAGCTGAAGATTCAGAAGCGTCCGGAGCTTTTAAATGAGATTCATCCTCTCTGGACCAAGAACCCAAGCGAATGTACAAAGGATGAATATCTGGAATTTTACCGCAAGGTATTCCAGGATTACAAAGAGCCTTTGTTCTGGATTCATCTGAATATGGACTATCCTTTTAATCTGAAGGGAATCCTGTATTTCCCCAAGATCAATACGGAGTACGAGTCGATTGAAGGCGTTATCAAGTTATATAATAATCAGGTATTTATTGCCGACAACATTAAAGAAGTGATTCCGGAATTCCTGCTTTTATTAAAGGGTGTGATCGACTGTCCGGATCTTCCCCTGAATGTTTCCAGAAGCGCGCTGCAAAACGACGGTTTTGTTAAGAAAATTTCGGACTACATCACAAAGAAGGTTGCGGATAAGCTTTCCGGTATGTGTAAGACCGAGAAAGAAGAATATGATAAATATTGGGATGATATCAGTCCTTTTATCAAATTCGGCTGCTTAAAGGATGATAAATTCTGCGAAAAGATGACGGATTATATTCTGTTTAAGAATCTGGACGGCAAGTATCTGACTCTTCCGGAGTGCCTGGAGGTCAACAAAACTGACCCGGAAGAAGCGGATGCGGTAGACGAAGACGGCAATAAGGTTGAAGCGGAGATCGTAGAAGATTCCGAGACAACGACGGATGAGGAAGGCGAAGCGGCGGACGAAGAAGAGAACAAGGAAAAGGTTATTTACTATGTAACCGATGAGCAGCAGCAAAGCCAGTATATTAATATGTTCCGCCAGGCTAAGATGGATGCGGTGATTCTCACCCACAATATTGACCAGCCTTTTATTTCTCAGCTGGAATCTAAAAACGAGGGAATCAAGTTCCAGAGAATTGATGCGGATCTGACCGATACCTTTAAGGCCAAAACCTCTAAGAAAGCCGAAAAGGAAATGGAGGAACAGGCGGAGAAGATCGGTAAGCTGATGAAGAAAGCGTTAAAGAAGGACGCGCTGACGGTAAAGGTTGAAAAACTGAAAAACAAAAAGGTAGCTTCCATGATTACGCTGTCCGAGGAAAGCCGCCGTATGCAGGATATGATGAAGATGTATGCGATGCAGGGCATGGGTATGGGAGGTTTTGGCTCCGAGGGAGAAACTTTGGTGTTAAACGCCAATCATCCGCTGGTTCAGTATGTGACGGAGCATGAGGACGGAGACAATACGAAAATGATCTGTGAGCAGCTCTATGATCTGGCAAAACTGCAGCATGCGCCTCTGGAACCGGAAGCAATGACGAAGTTTATTGCAAGAAGCAATGAGATTATGCTGATGCTTACAAAATAAGGTAAGCAGGTATTTTTAAATGAATAAAAAGGACTTTCAGCCTTGCGGTGCGAATTCATGCGGGCACGGGGAAAGTCCTTTTTTATTTGTCAGATGGGATAAGCGAAATAATAAAAGCAGCAAGATCTTTCATGGTATTGCTTCTACTAAATTGTTCGCTATGCTGATATATATATTAGAGAAAATAATATGATAGAATGTATAGAAGCTGGATCAATAAGAAAGCATGGAAAATGGAATAGGAATCTTGCATGCAAAGTTTTACTGATGAAGAAATGAAAATATTTTATAAGTATGAAGTTTTATTGGTACTGTAAGGTGTTTTTTAAAGAATATAAAGAAACGAAGAACGGTAAGGGGGATATGCTTATGAAAGTAATCGTTGCGATAGATTCATTCAAAGGAAGCCTGACTTCAATGGAAGCCGGCAACGCTGTTAAAGCCGGAATTGCCATGGCGTGTCCGGAAGCGGAGGTTCTGGTATTGCCGCTTGCGGACGGAGGAGAAGGAACGATGGAAGCCCTGGTTATGGGCATGAACGGACAAAAGGAACATATTACGGTAACCGGCCCTTTGGGAGAGCCTTTAGAGTGTGAATACGGCATACTGAAAGAAACAAAAACAGCAGTTCTGGAAATGGCTTCGGCGGCAGGGCTTGCACTGGTTCCGGAAGAGAAAAGAAATCCTATGTATACGACGACCTTTGGCGTCGGGGAAATCATTAAAGATGCTGTCTTAAAAGGATGCCGTCATTTTCTGGCAGGGATTGGAGGAAGCGCTACCAATGACGGAGGAGCCGGAATGTTGCAGGCTTTAGGATTTGGTATGCTCGACCGGGAAGGCAGACAGATCTCCTTCGGAGCAGTAGGCTTAAGAGATTTGGTAAAAATAACCGACGATCAGGTTCTGCCGGAATTGAAGGAATGTGATTTTAAGATCGCCTGCGATGTGATAAATCCGCTGTGCGGAGAGAACGGGTGCAGTATGGTTTTTGGCCGCCAAAAAGGTGCGGATGACGCTATGATTGGACAGATGGACCAATGGCTGCAACATTACGCACAGCTTTCCCATGAAAAATATGCGAAAGCAGACGCATGCAAAGAAGGAACCGGCGCGGCCGGAGGCATGGGCTTCGCTTTTCTTACATATACCAATGCGGTTCTCGAATCGGGAATCAAAATTGTGACAGAAGAAACAAGGCTTGTGGAAACGCTGCGGGATGCCGACCTTGTTGTGACGGGAGAGGGGCGGCTCGACGGACAGACGATTATGGGAAAGGCGCCTGTGGGTGTAGCCAGGCTGGCAAAGAAATACGGGAAACCGGTGATTGCTTTCAACGGCTGCGTAACGCCGGAGGCGGCAGCCTGCAACGCACACGGGATTGACGCGTATTTTCCTATTTTACAAAATATTGTAACACAAAAGGAGGCGATGGAGCCTGACAGGGCAAAAGCAAATATGACTGCTGCAGTAAATCAGGTGTTCCGCCTGATCAAAACGGTTTCCGGGAAAGGATGGGACTAACCGGAAATAAACAGGGGTTTGCAAAACGGATAGCAGGGTTGAATATTTTTACGACCGATCCGTTTCACAAACACCTGATGATATAAAGAAAATGAGGGTTCCGGACATGATTTATTCCATCATCCCGGTTCCGCAATTCTGCTGACGCCCACATAGATTTCGGAAATTTCATACCAGGTGGCATAATCGGTAATACCGGTTTGTGGAAGATTGAAAATCCGTTGAAAAGCGCGGACGGAATTAGCCGTTCGTTCCCCGTAAATGCCGTCCACGGTAATAACCGGAATTGCGGGGTAATTCTGCGCGATTCGGTTTAGCTGGGTTTGCAGCTGGCGTACTTTTTCGCCGGAGGAACCGATTGTGAGGTCGTAGCCGGGCCATGAGGAAGGCACGCCTGAAATCTGATCCGCCGAGTTAATAAACATATCGTTTCCATAGTAGTAACGGATAATTTCAATGGCGGAATACCCTTCGTCGCCGAGATATTTGGATCCCCATTGGCTTAATCCGCGGCAGTTAACCCGGTTGCCGTCACAGTAGGACGTGAAAATCGGCTGTCTCACGCCGGGGCGGGAGAGATAATTGGCAAAAATAGAGTCCACCAGGTAATCAATGTTTTCGTAGATGTTTCTACCATATACCCATTTCTGATCGAAGGCGGTGGAGCTGGTAATAGTGAAATTATAGCCTTGATTCCGATACCACTCCGTATATACGCGGTTCAGCGTAAAGGATTGGATTGCCAGGATATTGGCGTAAATGGCGGCTTCCGGCCAAGTGGCGTAAATTTCGCAGGAAGCGACGTTTTTAATATAGTCTTTGTACCGAACCCAATAGTTGGGGGCGCTGGAATCGGAGGGAACTCCGTCATGTACAATGACATATTCGGGGATTACGACGTGGCTTAAAACAATTTCACCGCTTTCACCGGTGGGCTTAATTTCCGCTTCCGGGATTTTTGGAGGATAGATTCCCCAGAGGGTATGTTCAGGAATCACAATATCTTCTTCGGGATTTTCAGCAATTTCTTCAGGAATCATCTGTACAGGCTGCAATGCGATCACGTTGGGAAGAATTTCGGTTCCGGTGATGGAAACCGGTTCGTATCCCGGTGCGGTGATAACGATGTTGTATTCCGAGTATGGCTGCCCTTCCCCCGGTTCCTGGCTGTAGGAGAGAGGGGGAGAAGGCAGATTGACGACTTCTGTCTGTCCGGAAGAATCGGTGGTTAAGGTCTGGACGACGGCGTCCGGGTCTCCGCTGTAGGAGATGGATACGGTGGCGCCGGGAACAGGAATCATCCCGAGGGAAGATGTAACGAACACTTCAAGGCTGCCGGTATTCTGGCTGTCGGCAGGCGCCTGCGAGGCATGTAAACTTTTTTCAGGCATAAAAAGACCTCTGCATATGATGGGATTACCATAGTATATGCAGAGGCTGCGTTTTTTGTTAATAAGAGAACATAAGAGTTTATATGAGGAACCATGGGAGTAGCACAAGCGTATCTGGTATCGTGATTGGCACCAGCTCCCTTCCTTAAGTGTCCGGCAGCTGACATAATCGCCCTATTGGCTCTCCGGTTAAGCATATTATATTGGCATGGTGCAGGAGTTACGACGGCTGGTTTGACCTGCTATTACATCATTAAATGGTTAGGCGGCGATAAATAGTTGGTAACTAGCCTATGGCTCTAAGCCCTGTTATTCAAAATCAGGAATAGTCCAACATTAATATAATTAACAGCATAATGCGATAAGAATAAAGCAGAACAGAAAAACGAAAAATAGAACGTTTTTTCTGTTCTGCTTATTATCATATTGCTTTGAGTTAGACTGAGTATCTTCTTATTGTAAGTATACAGAACGGTTGCAAAACACAATTATTTACGCGTAAATACGGTGTTTTTTATTAATCAAGATTCAATTTTTTCTGCATAATGATTTGCGTGATCAGATAGAAAACGACTATACCGATGCCGTTCATAACCAGATTCATCCAGAACGACGGCCCCAGAATGGAACTGACTGATGTAAAACGGTCTAGCTGTTCCGTGCGGATCAGGAGCAAAGGAATCTGCAGCAGTGAACGCACAAGTGATAATACCATATTCAGGCATACATATGCAATAAAGGATGCCATTACCTTATGACGGTTGAAGGTCTGGCCGATAGAGATGGAACCGTAAATCATCAGGATGGAGAAAATCAGCTGGCAAATTGCGGCCACAATGCATAAAATAATTGTGGTTGCCAGTGACGTTCCCCAGAAGGCCTGGAATTCACGCATGATTTCCGGCCAGAATTCCTGCAACTGTGAAAAGAAATCCCCCCAGTTAATACCCGATACGGAAAGGGCCGCCGAAAAAATGATGCTGAATATGGAAAAAAATACGGCGAGCACACTGATTAAGGACCAGATAAAAAAGGTTAGACCCTTTGTCAGAATGTGTTCCCAGGATTTAACGGGAAGCGTGTGCATTAAATACCCTTCGTCCGTATACATGTTCCGGTAGAAGCGGACTACGAAATAGGCGAAAATTGCGATGCAGATACCAATCAGCGACAGGATATAAATAAAAATAGAGAATCCGGCAATAACTTGCACAACCATATTATCGCTCTGCCAAAGAGGCGAAACGAAAGAAGTACAACCTAAAATCGTTAATATGCCCAGATAAATGCAAAGGGCAGTGGGCACCTTCCAAGTGCTCAGCCATTCATGCTTCATTAATTTTCCTAACATGCGAATACCTCCCTGAAATATGCGTCTACGGATTTTCCTTGGGCGGAGCGGATATCGTCTACGGAACAGTGAAGAAGAATTTGTCCGTATCGGATAAAAATAACTTCATCCAGGATCGTTTCAATATCGGAAATCAAATGCGTAGATAAAAGAATACTTGCTTCCGGATTGTAATTGGTAATAATTGTTTTCAAAATATAATCCCTGGCCGCAGGGTCTACGCCGGCAATCGGTTCGTCTAAAATATAAAGGTCTGCGTTTCTGCTCATAACCAGAATTAACTGAACTTTCTCCTTTGTACCTTTGGAAAGCGTTTTGAGTTTTACGTCGGCTTCAATATTCAAAGATTTCAGCATGGCATAAGCCTTTTCTTTCTGAAAATCTTCGTAGAAGTCTGCAAAAAAATCAATCAGTTCATAAATCTTTTTACTATTTTCAAGATAAGTGCGGTCCGGAAGGTAAGCAATATGCTTCTTTGTTTCCGGTCCCGGTTCATGGTCCAGAATCCGGATGGAACCGTGGTTGGGACATAACAGCCCATTGATCATTTTGATCAGGGTAGTTTTGCCGCTTCCGTTGGGTCCTAACAGCCCAATGATTTTTCCCTTGGGTATCGTAAGGGAAATATTGTTCACGGCAATGTTACGATTGTCATAGACCTTGGTAAGACTGTCGATTGTTACAAGATTTTCCATATTCTAATCCTCCTTGTTTTGCGAAGCAAAATGCGACTGCTCATGCAGGAGCAGAGGATTTTCCTCCTTGTTTTGCGAAGCAAAAGCTGTCTGGTTTTCTATAAGAGCCTTGATTTCTTCCAGAGAAAATCCCAGTTCCTTCATTTTTTGAATAAACTGCCTTATGTGGCCGCAGGCCAGATCTTTTTGTACCTGTCTGATCATTTGTGTATCCTCCGTTACGTATCGTCCGCTGGTACGCTGTGTGGTGATAAGTCCGCTGCGCTCCAGTTCTGCAAAAGCCTTTTGCATGGTGTTGGGATTCACATTCACAGCTGCGGCAAGTTCTCTGACGCTGGGAAGTTTATCGCCGGGACTGTAGCGTCCGGATACGATCTGCATCTGCAGGCGTTCCAGTAACTGCGCATAGATGGGACGGTCGTTGTCAAAATTCCATGACATGGTAAAACATCTCCTTTCGTAGTATTTGTAAAAGTGCTGTTAAGTGTTCTGTATTACTGTATTATGAACTTAATACAATAATACACCATTAAAATAATTTGTCAAGTAGTTATGTTAAAATATTATAAAAATTATTGGTGAATTTAGATTATCTCTTTAGAGGTGGTTATATACCCTCATAACCTTTTAGGTTTTCCCTCTCAATGGTAGTAAAAGAAGTA
>ERZ779637.286-NODE-286-length-36824-cov-14.387745_pt1 | contig 36824 bp, 35 predicted proteins | sample MGYA00514196_ERZ779637 | MGnify/ENA primary metagenome ERZ779637 (study PRJEB29562, sample SAMEA4376700) | mouse gut metagenome | isolation source: Cecum | study: EMG produced TPA metagenomics assembly of the A DSS colitis mouse model was used to assess the...
CGACCCCCGCCAAACTACCCCCCCAGTACCCAGTTCAATAATTGCGGGGGGGGGGCTGAAAAAGTCCATACATTTAATATCGGGCTAGGAAACAGGAACACGGAAGTGGCAGTGAATTATGATGCCAATAAGTCGGAATGTATGAGCTTGGTGCGGAATAATGCAGGCGAGAGCAGGGAGAAGGTACAACTAAAAGATGCGGCCGAAGTTTTGGCATCTATTATCAAGAAGGAACAAGAAGAGGGCAGAAAAATTCTTTGTAAGATGGATTGTGAAGGCTCGGAGTATGATGTATTCGACAGTATGGATAAGCAGGGATTGATTGATCAGGTAGATGTGTATCTGATTGAGTGGCACTATCGTGATGATGATAGTTTGGTTGACTGTCTGACGAAATATGGATATACGGTTATGAAATCCTATGACTATGGAGCATTTGGAAAAATCATTGCATGGAAATAATGTCCGGGTTCCTTCGGAAAGGGACAGGTATGAATGAGCAGTTAGAGACTTATCAGAATTTATTAGATAGAAGAGGTAAGTATAATTATATATGCCTATTTGGCGCCGGGGATGCAGCGGATAAGTACTGGTATCAATTTGTGTTGGCGCAGGGGTTTCAGATCAGCTTTTTCTCTGATAACAGTCCTGATAAATGGGGGAAGGTGATTGTGGATGATATTGTATGCATTTCTCCGGAAGAGCTTTTGCAGTATGGCAGGGATGTTTTATGTCTGGTTTCCACATCACCCTTGTATGTGGATAAGATTGTTTCCCAGTTAGAAGATATGGGGTTGGAGGTCATAGGACTTGATCAGCATTGGTTTAATATTGGCAGTGTCATAGAGAGTTATCTGCATATTCAGCTTCCGGATAAGATTTGCCGGCAGGGAGATCTGGGAGTATATGACAGAGTGGTTGATGAGAAGGAGCGGATTGCTGTCTATACCTGTATTGTTGGCGGTTATGACGAACTTAGACAGCCCAGAGTAATTGATCCACAATGTGATTATTTCTGTCTGTCCATGGAGAAGCCTGTGAATCCTGGCGTATATCGGTGGATTGATATAACAGAATATATAGAAGAGGATATCCGTGGGGATAATACCCGTATTAACCGTTTCTTCAAGATGCATCCCCATTTGTTCTTTTCAGATTATAAATATTCCATATATTATGACGGCTCTTTTGAAATTATCAAGAGCATAGCCGGGCTGGTACATAAAATAGGCAATTGCGGCGTTGCCCTGTATGGAGAAGGGGGATATGGAGATCTGGATATCTATGGAGAGGCGGCTTTGGTGGTAGCCTCCGGCAGGACCAGCGGCGATGATAAGGAGACTATTCTGAAGCAGATGAACAGATATATACAGGAGGGCTTTCCCAGAGATTTTGGCTCTGCGGCGAATGGGGCTATTGTCAGGGAGCACGCTGATCCTGTTTGTATCAGGATCATGGAGACTTGGTGGCAGGAAGTACGAAACGGTTCCAGAAGAGACCAGTTATCCTTTTGGTATTCCGTATGGAAGAATGGGTATATTCCGCAGGATGTAGGTAAACTGGGCGCATCTTTAAGAATAGGGGCAGAGTACATTCTGCATAATCATAAACAGAATCTATATAGAAACAATTTCAGTGGAGGATAACTTATGTCTAAGTTACGTATGATCAAGAAAAAGGATCGACTGATAGCCATTATCATCAAGAATAATTATAAGTGTGAAGGTGTGGATTTTATAACGCCCAATGAATACTCCCAGCAGCTTGCCTATATGCATCATCCAGCTGGAAAGACCATAGATGCGCATGTGCATAACCTTGTACATAGAAACGTGGTGCTTACCCAAGAAGTATTATTTATCAAAAAGGGGAAACTGCGGGTAGACTTTTATGACGATTACCAGGATTATCTAGAAAGCCAGATCCTGGAGGCGGGAGACGTTATCCTGCTTACTTCCGGCGGACATGGTTTTAAGGTGCTGGAGGAAGTGGAAATGATAGAGGTGAAACAGGGTCCTTATTCTGGGGAACTGGATAAGACCAGGTTTGCAGGTGTGTCCGATGAGGAAATCATTTGGAAAGAGGAGGCGTAACAGATGGATTTCATACCGGTGAATGAACCGCTCCTGAACGGAAATGAAAAGAAATATTTGTGTGAGTGCATTGATACCGGCTGGATTTCCTCGGAGGGACCGTTCGTAAAGCAGTTTGAGGAGAAGATGAGTGCTACGGCAGGGAGAAAATATGGGATTGCGGTGGCCAACGGCACAGCGGCTTTGGAGGTTGCCATGCAGGCGATTGGGATAGAAGAGGGAGATGAGGTGATAATGCCTTCGTTTACCATTATTTCCTGCGCAATGGCAGTGACAAAGCTGGGAGCAAAGCCCGTTCTGATAGACAGTGATCCGGATACATGGAATATGAATGTTGAAGAGATAGAAGCAAAGATTACTACCAGAACAAAGGCTATTCTGGTAGTCCATTTATATGGACTTCCGGTAGAAATGGATAAGGTTCTGGAGCTTGCCGAAAAGTATCATTTGAAGGTTGTGGAGGATGCTGCCGAAATGCACGGGCAGACGTACAAAGGACGGCCATGTGGCAGCTTTGGAGATATCAGCACCTTCAGTTTCTATCCGAATAAGCATATCACAACCGGTGAGGGCGGCATGGTGGTGACGGATGATGAAGAGCTGGCGGAAAAATGTCAGATGATCAGGAATCTGTGTTTTAGAAAAGATGTGCGTTATGTCCATGATATGATCAGTGACAACTATCGTTTTACGAATCTGCAGGCGGCAGTGGGACTGGCACAGTTAGAGAGACTGGATGAGTTTATAGCAAAGAAACGTAAGATGGGCCGTTTCTATACGGAAAGATTATCTGATATAAAGGGTATCAGACTGCCGGTTCCGACAACAGATTATGCAGATAATATCTATTGGGTGTATGGAATTGTGCTGGAGCCAGAAAGGAATCTGACCAATCGGGAAATTACGAAGTTGCTTGCTGATGAAGGAATAGGAACGAGGACGTTTTTCTGGTGTATGCATGAGCAGCCGGTCTATAAGAAAGTTGGTTTATTTGCAGGAGAGACTTATCCAAATGCAGAATATTTGGCGCGGAGAGGTTTTTATATTCCGAGTGGATTGGCTTTGACAGAGGAACAGATGGAACGGGTTGTCATTCAGATAAGAAGAATGATGGAAAAAATAAACGGAAGTTGTTGAGAGCAAATTTTAAAGGAGAAATATTTTTATGGCAGACAGATCTGAAAAAGTTATAATTTTTGGGGTGGGAAAGTACTGGAATTCTGTCAGATCTTTTTTGACAGAAGGTCCTCAAATAGTGGCATATATGGATAATTGCGTTAAAGATGAGAAAAAAAAAGGGGGGGGGGTAAAACTATATTTGCCTGAGGAATGGCAGGAAGTGGAGTTTGAAAAAATAATCATATGTATTGTAAATCATAAAGCGAAACTTGAAATGATGAATCAGTTATTGGATCTTGGAATTGCAAAAGAACGTATAGGATTCATTGAAGAATACCTGAAGAATTATGATGTTAAAATAACGGTGGAAGGGAAGGATACCGTAAATATTCTGGCTAATGGAATTACTGTCCGGTGCACAAATGAAATTGAGTATATGATTGCACAGGAGATATTGGCGGGGGAGGAGTACGGATTCCATACAAGTGGAAAATACTTTGTCATTGATATTGGAATGAATATAGGATGCACTGCACTTTATTTTGCTTCGCAGAAAAATGTAACATCTGTGTATGGATTTGAACCATTCAAGGGAGTGTATGATAAGGCAGTATCCAATATATCTTTAAACAGGAAAGAAATACGGGAGAAAATACAAACATACAATGTAGGATTGGGTAAGACTGACGGAATTGAAAAATATATAGCACATGAAGGAATATATGAATCGGCAGGCATCAAAAAGGTGCAGGATGGCGCGGTGCATAGTGACTGTATTATTGAACAGGAAATGAAACAGGCAAGTAGTGTTTTAGGTGGGATTATGCAGGCTCACGAGGAACATTGTCTTATGAAGATAGATTGTGAGGGTGCAGAATATGGAATTCTGGAAGATTTAATAAATAGCGGAAATATAAGAAAAGTAGATACAATTATCATGGAATGGCATGTGGGCAAATATATACAACTAGAAAATCTGCTAAACCAGGCAGGGTATGCTTATGTGTTGAATAAAAATTCCAGGGACTTTGGTATGTGTTATGCATGGAGAGAGAAGCGTTGAATAATGAAAAGTAGCAGGGAGAGATTCTATGGATACATTTCAGGATTATGCATATTATTATAATTTATTTTATGAAGATAAAGATTATAAAGCAGAGGCGGAAACCGTAGACCGGATTCTCAAAGGATGTGAACTTAAGGGTAAGGATATTATAAACTTTGGCTGTGGTACGGGGCGGCATGATATTGCCCTGGAAAGACTGGGATATCACTGTCATGGGATAGACCTCAGTCCATCCATGATAGAGGTGGCACAGAATAATGCCAGGCTGGAAGGCAGCAATATTGTATTTGAGGTGGCGGATGTCCGGGCGTATGAGACAAAGAAGCGTTATGATGCGGCCATCTCTTTGTTTCATGTGATGAGTTACCAGAACGCCAATGCCGATATACGGGCGACCTTTAAGAGTGTCAGGAAATCTTTAAAGGATGCCGGGGGATATTTCCTGTTTGACGCCTGGTATGGGCCGGGAGTACTCAGCGATAAACCAAGTGTCAGGGTCAAGGAAGTGGAGGATGAAGAAAATAAGTTGATCAGGATTGCAAGACCTGTGATGTACGATAAGAAAAATGTTGTGGATGTCAATTATGAAGTACTGGTGATCAATAAGAACAGCGGCAAGGTACAGGCAATCAATGAAGTGCACAGCATGAGGTATTTCTTCCGGCCGGAATTGGAGCTGCTGCTGGAAGAGGTCGGATTTACCTTGTTGGATAACATGGATTGTCAGACACTTGGCGAAACCGGTTATGATTCCTGGACAAGCTATTTCCTGGCAAAAACGATATAGGAATTGGCAGTACGCATTATTTTAGGGCGAAGAGGATTGTTGAGATGGCTAAGATCATGTCCTATGAGGATAATTATTTTGATATCTGTGAGGAGACAGGATATTCAACTGTCATTTACGGAGCGGGCATGTATGGGGAAAGAATTTTTCCCTATTTAAAAAATGTATCCTATGTGTGCGACCGGAGCGCGGACAAGATCAAAGAATTTCATGGAATACCGGTTCTGTCTTTGGAGAAGCTTGGTGAAGTGGATGAGAAGCTGTTGGTGGTTATCTGCATTAAGTCTCCGGCAGTCAGGGAACAGGTCAAAAGCGTTTTAAGTGACAGCCTGGAAAATGCCATGGTTTTTGATTACTTTGACAACATTGGCTTTGGTATTTACAGGGAAAAGCAGCTGGAGATCCATAAGGGTCATAAGGCATTACAGCACGTTCATGTGGTGTATGACGGGGATGGCTGGATTATCGGAAAATTTGCCGCGCGAATGAAGGAAGAACTGGAAAAGCGGGGCTATAGGTGTACTGTGGGTGGTGCTGTAGATCCATCGGCAGATATCAATCATCATGTAATCTATGACAGCTGCAGTCTTGTGGTTCCGTATCGGGAGACCTTTATGATTACCCACATTGATTCCTATAATAAACTGGAACTGTTAAAGCATAATCTGCAAAAGGCGTTGCTGGGAATCTGCATGTCTAGGGAGACCATGGAGAAACTGGCAGCCTATGGAGTGCCGAGAGAAAAACTCTGCTATATTAACCCTGCACAGGATGGTGTGATTAAACCCAAAAAATATGTGCTGGGAATCACACATAAGACCCATGATGACCACCGTAAGAACGAAAACGTGCTGGTGGATCTGTGTCGGTTCCTGAATCCGGACTATTTTGCTTTTAAGATTATGGGTGCCGGATGGGACCGTATAGTGGAGACGCTCGTGGATATGGGCTTTCAGGTGGATTATTACAGTGAATTTATCTATGAAGAGTACTTAAAGCTTATGCCGTCCCTGGACTACTATCTGTTCTGGGGATTTGACGAAGGTTCTATGGGATATCTGGATGCACTGCGTGCCGGCGTGGAAACGATTGTAACCCCGCAGGGGTATCATCTTGATGTGAAGGATGGCATTACTTATCCGTGCCGTACCATTCCGGAATTTCGGGAAGCGCTTTTGCACTTACAGCATAAGAGGGAAAAGATTGTCCAATCGGTAGATACATGGACCTGGGGGAACTTTGTGGAGAAGCACTTGGAAGTCTGGAACTATCTGCTTGGCAATGAAGATACGATCTATAAGAACCAACATATGTATGAGGACGGCATTTTCTCGGTATTAAGGATGAAAGCCTGATGGGAGACGATTATGAAGGTTGCGGTACTGGGCGGGACAAAAAATGTGGAAGAGATGGGCATGCTTTTTCAAAGCAGCGTGGAGATTGCCTTTTTTCTGGACAATAATGAGGCGGCAGCAGGTAAGATTCTGAATCATAAGAAGATATATTCTCCCTATGATTTTCCAAGGGATGTGGTGGACTATATTGTGATTCTGGTTTATGATTTTAAACCCATAAATCAGGAGCTTATCTCTCTTGGCGTGGCGAAGGAGAAGATTCTGAATTTCTGTGCGGAGGAGATGGACTTCCGGGCATTTGAAGATATTTTTCAGACAGTTTATGCTGAAAAATTCAGATTGATGCTGCGGATTGCTTATATGGAGAGACAGATTAGTAAGTTGCAGGAGAGACAGAAGCATTTTGAGCAGAACTATATTTATGAAGCCGCAGATATCCTGGCGGGCGGAGAAATAGTGCTGCCCAGAATATGTAGTGTGGAAGATACCTGTGAGGAAATTATAAGTAAGAAGTGCTCCATGAGCCGGTATGGGGATGGAGAGTTTGAGATTATACTGGGACAGAAGGCTGTTTACCAGAAAAATGATAACAATCTGGCCAAAAGGCTTAGAGAAATATTATTGACTAATTTGGACAATCATATTGTGGCACTGGCTGATGATTATGGGGCCATGAGGCAGTTAAGGGAAGAGAATAAAGGTACCATCAGAAGGTATATGACGGAGGAAAAGAGAAAAAGTCACTATGATTTATTGAATATGGAGAAACAATATTATAATGCCTATATCAGCCGGCCTTATGTCATTTACCCGCATGAGGAGAGGGAGAAGGCGGAGCAAAGATTTAGAAATCTGAAGCGGATTTGGGAGGATCAGGAGGTTCTATTGGTAGAGGGGGACAGAACCCGCATGGGGGTTGGCAACGACCTGTTTGACAATGCCAGACAGATAAAACGTATTATAGCCCCCAATGAAAACGCTTTTGATGTATATGAGGAAATTTACCGGGCATCGCTGCGACATGGAGAAGGGAAACTGATTCTGATTGCGTTGGGTCCTGCGGCCACGGTACTTGCCTATGACTTGGCAAAGGAAGGATACTGGGCCATTGATATTGGGCATCTGGATCTGGAATACGAGTGGTTTTTGAAGGGAGAAGGGTACAGTTATATTCCCCATAAATATAATAATGAGGTATTGGGAGACAGTAACGTGATACCGGTAACGGAGGAGGCGTATTTTGCTTCTATCGTGGAGAGCGTTGTCTAGTGGTATGTGACAGACAATGGAGCAGGACAGAATGAAAATATCAATTGTTACCGTATGCTTTAACAGCGAGGCTACGATAGAACGGGCGATACAAAGTGTGATCGCACAGAAGTATGAGGAACTGGAATATATTGTGATTGACGGTAATTCCTCAGACAGGACATGCGAGATTATCAGAAAATATGAGGAGGATATCTCTTATTGGATCAGTGAGCCGGATGAAGGAATTTATCATGCCATGAATAAAGGAATTGCTGCGGCTACAGGGCAGGTAATAGCTTTCTTAAATAGCGATGACTGGTACAATGACAATACACTTTCCAAGGTAAGGCATTATTTTGAGAACAATGATGTGGATCTGGTGAGCGGTAATATCTATTTTTATGAGGAGGGAGAGGCTTTGGTGGAGGATATTCCAAAGCAGACGGCGGTGGAGGATTATTTCTTCGATATCGGACTGCCTCACCCCGCATTGTTTGCAAGGACAGCTCTATTCCCAAAATATGGGAGTTTTGATACGCAGTATAAAATTGCGGCCGACTATGACTGGATGCTGAGAGTCTGTACCGGCGGTGCCAGAGTTCTTGTTGTGGAGGATTTTTTTACTTATTTTTCCTGTGGAGGCATGAGCACAGCGGGAAAGTATCAGGCTGTTAAAGAGCAGCGAAGAGCGGCGCTTGCACATATGGAACGTACCGGCAGATGGGATCTGCAGGAAAGACTGGAAGCGCATTATAAGGAGAGATTGCATCTGGCTAGGAGAAATATCTATTACATTCAGAATATGGATCATGTCGGTTCCAGGCTGAAGGCTCTCTATCCGCAGGATGGTACATTCTATATCTGGGGAGCCGGTAAGAGAGGGCGTCAGTGTCTGGAGTTGTTAGATAGGGCGGACATCCCGATAACCGGGTTCGTAGATTCCTATACGGATTCCACAACATTTATGGGGCATGAAATCATCAGACCAGAGAGAATTGCTGCCAAAAGCTATGTTTTTGTGACGCCCCAGGGGCATACGGAAAGTATCAGGCAATATTTACAGGAACATGGTTTTGCGGAGAGTCAGATTATTGATTTTTCCGATTTGATAGACCGTTTGGCGGCTTCAGGGGAAACAGAGGATGATTGATACAATATTATATTTTATGGACAATTACAGCGCTCTTGGCGGGGCTGCCTATACCATCTTACAGCAGGCGGTACTGATGCGAAGGCAGAATAAGCGAGTGACGGTGGCAGTTTCCGATTATGGAGAAGGTGAAATATGCCAGGCGTACCTACAGATATGCCAAGAGAATGATATAGAGGTGGTCAGGCATACCTTTGGGGTATCTAATCAACCGGAAGACATTGACATACTTTCAGTACTTGACCATTATGAAGAACTCAGAACTTTTATCGCAGGGCTGAAGCCGGATATTTTACATTCGGTGCAGATTAACCCTGTCGTGGAATTGATAAGCAGGGAGTTGAAAATTCCCCATATCATGAATATTTATCCTGCCCTTCCTGGATTCTTTGCTTGTGATTATATAGATATCTTTCCCCGCTACCATATATGTGATTCGCAGTACTATGCTAGGGTATGGAGAGAGTATCTGCGTACGGATTCCAGGTGTATTCGCACTGCGTCCTATCAATCTTATGGTATAAAAGACTGTTATAATGCAGTAAGGCAGTATATCTGTGTAGGCAACCTAGATGAAGGAAAGAATCAGATCAGTGTGATCAAGGCATTTCACATGGCAATGGAACAGGGACTTAAGGGGCAGCTTAAGTTGTATGGACATACGGATACGAAACATCTGGAGATATGCCAGAATTATATTTCGGACAATCAATTGGATGACAGTATATCCATAGAGGGTTTCGAGAAGAACATGAGTGCGGTATATCAGAACAGTGAGGTACTGATCTGCGGCAGCAGAAGGGAATCTTATCCAAATGTGATTTCCGAAGCCTTGGCCAATGGACTTGTTGTCATATCGACTCCGGCAGGCGGTATCCCCGAGGTAATCAGGGATCGTGAGAACGGTTATCTGTGCAATGGATATGAAGCGGATGCCATTGCAGACAAAATAATGGAATGTGAGGCGGCCTTTGCGTCAGGCACGATTCAAAAGATATTAGGGAACGCAAGGATTACTTATGAAACCGTACATTCACCGGAGGCTGTGACACAGAAACTGTTAGCTGCCTATGGGGAGATACAGCAGTGCTATCAGCCCAAAGAGAGTATTACGCCCAAGAAGCTGCGGGAAATATTTCATGGTATGATCGGGCAGTATGAAGGGCACATGCAGGAGTTCGCGGATGCCTGCGCAGTGGGCAAGAAGTTGTGGTATCTATATCATATTACACCGATTCTCAAACGCTGCATGACCAAAGGCAGTAAGAAGTTTTATATCTGGGGAACGGGAAAAAACGGACTTATGGCAAGGCAGATGATAGAAACTTTCTTTGAAGATATCGTGCCCGATGGATTTATTGATTCTTATAAATGCGGTGAAATCAATGGGCTACCTGTATATGCACCGCAGGAAATTTTACAGGACAAGGGAAATGTCATTTTTGTCGGAGTCGCCAATGGACAGCATGACATCATAACGAAGTTGACAGACAACGGCTTTCAGGAGAATGAGAATTTTTTTGTTCTTGCGCCGAGACGCTGGTGATATATTAGGAGGATGCATGAAAATATGGGTAACAAAGTAGTGCCATTGTATTATCACAGGGTATTTGACAAGCAGCCGGACATTAACTTGCTGTGTGTTACACCTTTAAAGTTTGAACAGCAGATAAAGTATCTCAAGAAACACTACAATATTCTCAGGTTTGAGGATGATTGGGAGAACACGGACCGGGACAGCGTGGTGATTACTTTTGATGACGGGTATATGGATAATTATGAATTTGCCATGCCCATATTGGAGGAGTTGCAAGTACCAGCGGCTGTATTTGTGTCAACAGGGGTATTGGAGCAGGATACCCAGCTGTGGTGGGATGAACTTGACACCATATTACTTGCCGGGGAACAATTTCCAGAGTGCTTCAAGCTGGAGGACGACATATTTGGCTGTGCGTGGAATACCACCACATACGGTCATCGGCTGAATTGCTATCGTGGGCTTCATACGCTGATGAAGAACTATAGTAACGTGGAACAGAGAGAAAGATGGTCGATGCAGCTGCGGCGGTGGAGAAAGCCGGCAGGTGGCGAGAATCAGACGTTGGATGTTTCTTCCTGTAAGAAATTAGCACAGTCATCTTATATTACGATTGGAGCACATACGGTTTCCCACCCTTCTTTGGGCAGTTTGACCTATGAGGAACAGGAAAAGGAAATTATGGATTCCATCCGCTATCTGGAAAGACTGCTTGGCTGGACAATCGATACTTTTTCCTATCCTTTTGGGGCTGCGCAGGAGGATTTTACGGATGAGACGATTCAGATCTGTAAGGAGGCAGGAATCAAAAAGGCGGCTTCCACAATTCCGGGAATATGGTATAAGGGAAGTGACCCCTATAAAATCCCGAGAAATATTGTCAGGGATTGGGGACCGTATGAATTTGCAACAATGATGGATCAGTATTTTATGGATTGATGGAGAGCGGGCATGCGCAGGATTATTGTATTTGGAACAGGGGCATTTTATAAAAGTCAGGAGAACAGAATAAAGGAAACCTATGAAATTGCAGCTTTTTTGGATAACGGTGTACCGGCAGGGATGCCCGGAAGTTACCCGGATTCCCAGATAAAGATATACAATCCTTGTGATACGGATATGATTCAGGAGTATCCGATACTTATTATGGTCAGGAAATTTTATGACATATGCTGGCAGCTGATGGAGATGAAAGTGCCGGAAGGTAACATTAAGATCGGTTTACAGGAATATCCGGACAGCAGACAGGAGAAACTGGTATTTTCTTCTGGAGAAAGAATTCTGCTGAAAAATGGAACGATATCATTCCACACGATGCAGAAAGACTTTGACATCGGAAGTCAGGAGGAGTTTGACCGTATGGTGGCTGAATATTACAGCCAAAAGGAAAAGAGAGAGAATCCTTATATTGACCTGATAGCAGACATGCCTGTTATGCCGCTTAACAGAACGTTCGGGTGGGAGAGAGGCAGACCGGTGGACAGATATTATATTGAGAAGTTCCTAGAGGACAACAGGGAACTGATCGGCGGAGATGTACTGGAAATAGCAGAGAACACTTATACCATGCAGTTTGGCGAAGAAAGGGTGAGAAATTCCTATATTCTTCATATCGAGGGCTGGGGAGAAAATGCCATCAAAGGGAATCTGGAGACAGGGGAAGGAATCGAAACAGAAAAGTTTGACACGGCGATTATCACCCAGACGCTTATGTTTACTTATGGGATTGGGCAAGTGGCACATAATATCTATAAGATGTTAAAACGAGGCGGGAGAGCCTTTATTACGGTGGCAGGCATATCCCAGATTTCAAGATATGATGCGGATGAGTGGGGCAGCTACTTTGCGTTCCATGAAGATGCCATGCGGAAGCTGTTTGTGCCTTTATTTGGGGAAGAAAATGTGGATGTCCAGACCCACGGGAATATGAAGACTGCGATAGCGCTGCTTTACGGATTAAGTTATGAGGATTTGAAACCGAAGGATTTTGAGGTTGTGGACAAGGATTATCCAGTTATCATTACCACAGCACTTTATAAGCGATAGGAAAACGGGAGGTATCCATGGAATATATTGGCGATATTATTTACGATGAGAAGATACTGGATACCCGGATGCAGTTTATTATCTATGGTGCGGGGAAGGTAGGCCGGCGGATTTATGAGTATTTCAAGATAAATGACAGACAAGACAGTATCAGGTATTTTTGTGATGCCAACAGCGCTCTGTGGGGCACTAAGGTCAAAGGGGTTGTGGTGGAAGGACCGGATAAACTTATGGAAGAGTGCGGGGAGTACCAGTTTATATTTGCCGGACAGTATGCAGATGAGATATGCAGGTTTTTGCTTAAGAAAGGTATCAAAAATATTCACTATGTGTGGATAAGTTGAAAAGATGCTGAAAGGACTGTAGTGTAAATGCAAAGTGTATATTCGTGGGCGGATTTTGAAAAAGAGGCGCAGAACAAGTCGGTTCTTCTGTATGGAACAGGGGCAGGCATCGTAGACTTTTGCGTAAAATATGAAGACCGGTTTCCGATTGCCGGTGTGGTGGACGGCAGTCCTGATAAACAGGGGTGGCTATTGGGAGATTTGTCGGCAGGACTGTATCAGACTTGGCTTGGGGAACTGCGGGTAGAGGCGCCGGATTTCTTGGATGTCTGTTTTGCCGCAGACACTGTGGTGTTGATTGCCAGTCTTAACAGAGCTGATGAGATTATTGATGTATTAGAAAGCAAAGGATATGACAAATATTTTGTTATCTCAAAATTTAAAGATTACAGGGTGGAGGATATCGATTTTCAGACCATAATTACCGCAGGAAAATCATATGCAAAGCAGTGTATTGAACTACCTATAGAAAAGAAAAAGATTATATTTCATTCCTATCAGGATTATGCGGATCATGAGAAATATATATCGGAAGCGCTAACCGGTATACGGACGGATTTGGATGTTGTGTGGCTGATCGGCTTTCCCGGTGCATATTTGCCGGATCATGTGCGTGGTGTGCTAAAAGGCAACTGGAAAAAGGTGATACATGAGATGGAAACCGCCGCCATATGGGTATCGGATCTGGATCTGCCGGAATACCTGATCAAACGTGAAGGACAGACCTACATTCAGACAAAACACTGGGCGAGCCTAACGCTCAAAAGATTCTATTTTGATACGGCAACCTTTCAGAAGGAACCACAGCTTTTAAGTATCTGGGAGCGTGAAAAAAAGATAATTGACTATATTGTGGTGGGAAGTGAATTTGACAGGGAGTCCTGTAGGCGTGGATTTCAGGTCGACAGTTTTATTATGGCAGGGTCTCCACGGACGGACGCCATGTTCTGTGAGGAGAAGAATAAGAAACGTGTCTATTCCCATTATCATATAGATCAGGGATTACATATGCTTCTGTATGCACCAACTTATCGATTTGACAAGGAAAGAGGGAAAAGCTATGAGGCGCCGGGGGATATTGGATTTGCCTATGCAGAAGTAAGAGCGGCGTTAGAGAAACGTTTTGGCGGCAAGTGGGTTATTGCACTCAGACTGCATCCAGCGGTGGCAAATGCCCTGGAAGGCGCCGAGCTGCCGGAATTTGTTATGGATATGAGTCATTATGATGACAGCGAGGAATTGGTTTCCGCAGCAAATATCACGGTGTCCGATTTTTCAAGCATTATGTTTGAACCCGCATTTGTCAAAAAACCGGTGTTTTTATTTGCCAAGGATAAAGAGAGTTATATACAGAATGAATATGACCTGTTAATTGAGTATGAAACACTGCCCTTTGCCATTGCGCAGACAAGTGAGCAGTTGTGCGATAACATTTTATCTTATGACGAAGAAGCTTATAGGAAGCGAGTGGATGAATTTCTGGAGCAATACGGTGTTCATGAAGACGGCAGGGCAAGCGAAAGAGTTGCCGGGTTTATAGCAGAACTGATAGGAGAGGAGAAAGAAGAAAATGGAAATCAGGGATATTGATTTACTGAAGGATGCAGGGTTGTTATTCCGAAACAAGGTTATTATCTGGGGAGCTGGAAGAGATGGGAAAATGGCACTGCGGCTGCTGACAGAGGCTGAAATTCCGGTGGACTGTGTGTGTGATAAAGACACAGATAAACAGGGTAGAGAGATATTTGGAACACAGATTGTTTCCCCGGAAACAGTAATGCAAAAGACACGGACAGAGGATACGGTAATCATTATTGCCACAGATCTGTATGGGGATGCGGTATTACAGCATTTAAACGAGATGGGGATTTGTCCGTCAGGAGGCATATATAGTCATTTTGGTCTGAACTATGCCTTAGAGTACAATATCTACAATCCCTGTTTTGCACCCGCATACAGGAATATGAAACTGATGGAGAGAAGGCTGAAAGCTGCCCAACATTCCATACAGGAAGCCAATAATTTGGAGCATGAGCTGATGATGGCATATTGGGCGGATGTACGTCCAATTTTGGTGTATCAGGTGGGTAAGGTAGGATCCATGTCTGTTTACACATCCCTGCTTTCCCGGAATATGCCTGCCATTCATACCCATCAGATTTGGGATTCGCCGGCGAAGGCGTTACTGGCAAGAGCGGATCATAAGACCACCAAGATCATAACGATGGTAAGAGAGCCTATTGGAAGACACCTGGCAGAGTATATGGAAAATATGGATGACGGGTTTTTGGATTGTGAGGCACAGATGGATCTGTGTCAGAATATTATCGACCGCTTTGTATTGTACCAAAAAACCGCAGATACAGAATTTGACTGGTTTGATCAGGAAATCCGCCGCTTCACAGGCATTGATATTTTTGATTATCCGTTTGACCGGGTGAAAGGATATGGACTGATCAGACAGGGTGAGTGGGAAATTCTGGTACTTAAAACAGAGAAATTAAGTGACAATGAGAAAGTCATAGGAGAATTTGCGGGGATACCGAATTTTAAACTGAAAAATGATAATGTGGCGGGTAAAAAGCCCTATCGGTATCTGTATGCAAATCTGAAACATGATCTGAAAATCTCCAGAGAGATTGTGGAATATTACTATACAGACAATGAACGTATGGACCATTTTTATACGGAGGAAGAGAAGCAGGTAATGCGCAGGAAGTGGGAGGCATAAGAAAGGGGTATACAGACAGGATGCAGAGGTTTCAGAAGGCAGTAGAAGAGATTATGGAGCAGAAAGACATTCGGATGCTTTCCCAGAAGCTGGCAGGTAAGAAGGTAATTATCTGGGGCGCCGGAAACTGTGGACATCATGTGTATGAGGCGTTGTGTGAACAGAAGGCTACAGTATCCTTTTTTGGAGATAACGCATTGGCGGGAAAGACAGATGCCCAGACAGGATTACTGGTTATCGGCATGGATGAGGCAGCAACCGACAGGGAAAATACCTATGTATTATTGAGTGTCGTGGAAAGAGAACCCTATCAGAAAATCTACGGGCAGCTGTTGGAAGCAGGATTTCAGGACGATCAGATTGTGTGTATGAGCAGCTACATAGAAAGGCTTCCGGTGAGTTTTTTCAGCAATAATGTTGAGAATTACAGAAAAGTATATGAAACACTGGCGGATGATTTCTCGCGGGAGGTTTATATTGAAAGAATGAAACGAGTCTATCTGTTGAATGATATGACTGCCATTGTCAGCCCGCCGGAAGAATTGTATTTTGATGCCAGGAACGTACTGACATGTGAAGAAGTTTTTGTTGATTGTGGAGGATATGTGGGAGATACCGCTTTGCAATTCATAGAAAAGTGTGGAGGGAAATATAGGAAAATTTTGATATTTGAGCCGGAAAGCTGCAACAAAAAGGCGATAGAAGATAATTTACAGGGCGAGAAGTATGAACTGTTTCCTTATGGGGTATGGAGTGAAGATACGGTTCTGAGTTTTGACGCAAGGGGAACGGAGGGTTCCTGCATTGTGAAGGAAGAAACAGGAAATCGTATTCAGGTGGTATCACTGGATCATTGCGTGTATGCGCAAAAGCCTACCTTTATCAAGATGGATATTGAAGGAGCCGAGTTGGAGGCGCTGAAAGGCAGTAAGCGGATTATAGAGGAATACAAACCTAAACTGGCAATCTGCCTGTATCATAAGCCGGAGGATCTGTTTGAGATTCCCCTGTTTGTGAAACAGCTGCGGGAGGATTATGACCTATATATCAGACAGTATCGTGCGGACAGATACGAAACGGTTTTATATGCTGTATAGAAGGGTAGCTGATCTGGAATGAGAAAGTTGAGGAAGCTTATGCCAAAAGTTACGGTTATTATGCCATCATTAAATGTGATAATGTATATTCGACCGTGTATGGAAAGTGTCTTGGGACAGTCGTTGGAAAATATGGAAATTCTGGCCATTGATGCAGGATCTACGGACGGTACACTGGATGTACTGCAGGAGTACGCATCGAAAGACAGTAGATTAAAGATCATTAATTCCGATAAAATGAGCTACGGGTATCAGGTAAATATCGGATTACAGAAGGCTTCCGGAGAATATATCGGAATCGTGGAGACGGATGATATCATTGAGGAAGATATGTTTGAAGTGTTATATTCGACGGCGGTGGATAACAATCTGGAATATGTTAAGAGCGGCTTTCAGCAGTTTGTGGAACTATCTGATGGACAAAGGCAGTATCAGGCGGGCGGTACCTGTATTTATGAGAAAGAATTAGCAGGGCAAATTCTTTCTCCCAAAGATATGCCGGAACTTGCCATACAGGATTATTATTTATGGGCAGGGATCTATCGGAGAGATTTATTAGAGAATATACGGCTGAGTGAGACTCCTGGAGCGGCCTTTCAGGATATTGGATTTATTTATCAGGTACTGAGTCAGACTGCAAGAGCAATGTATATTGAGAAAGAATTGTATTATTACCGTCAGACAGAGGGTAATTCCTCGTTTCACTGTAAAGGGTTTACCTATCTGTTGCAGGAATATGAACAGTTAGAGAGTATCCTTGAGCATCAGCCTTATGTCTGGAAGTGTGCCTATTATGAGCGGCTGTTCCAGCAGACCTTGGGACGGTTTGAGAGAATGGCGGTAAGCGGGAAATACTGGCAGGAAGCGGAGATGGATATTTCCCGTATATCCGGCAGGCTGAGGAAGGCAAAGCAGGAGGGATATTTGCAGCTTCGCAAATTCAGTATGTATGAACAGCTGTTGTATGAACAGCTTTTTTGCGCTCCAGAGAAGATATATGATTATTACAGGCAGGTATTATGTGTGGAGGCAGAGCCTTTTGTGAAACTGCTTAAGAAAATCGGAGGCAGGGATATCGTTATTTTTGGTTGCGGGAAGTACGGTAGATTTGTACAGGCATTGTTGTCTCGCCACGTAGCCGGACAACTGCGGGTATTTTGTGACAATGACCCTGGGCTACATCATAAGGTAGTACAGAATATGGAAGTAGTGCCGCCGGATGCAGCTTGTGCCATATATAAGAAGGCGGTATTTGTTCTTTCTAATTTCAATCATATTGATGCCATGAAAGCGCAGCTGATGGAAATGGGGATAGAAGAGGAGCGTATAATCATAAACAGGCCAATCATTGACTTACGTTTATTGATGATGCAGGATTTGCCGAAGGAGAGACGGACATGAAAGAGTTGGAAGGCAGGCTGAAAACAGGATTGATCAAATGGTTTGCGTATCGGGAGAACAGTAGGGTACTATGTGTCGCAAAAGATACACAAGAGGCAGGGATATTCAGGGAGGCCCTAGCGGATCTGCCCTTGTCTGTGGATGACTTGTCACTAAAGGACATTGAGGACAGAGGATTTGTGCCGGGGGATGACAAATATGATTATGTGATCGCCATAGAAGTATTGGAGTACAGTCACAGTCCTGAGAAGACAATACAGTTTATGAGGGCTTCCTTATGTGAGAAGGGGAAATTGATTCTGGGAATGGATAACCGTCTTGGAATAAGGTATTTTTGCGGTGACAGAGATCAGTTTACGGAAAGAAGCTTTGACAGTATTGAGGGATACGTGAGGGCAGACAGCTTATATAGTGGTAGCTTAGCCGGCAGGAGTTATGCTAAGGCAGAAATTGAACAGATGCTTGCGCATGGAGGGTTTACGGACTACAGATTTTATTCCGTCTATCCGGTTCTTGAAAGACCCCAGATTGTATTTGCACAGGACTATATTCCAAACGAACCTCTTGATATCAGAATTTTTCCACAATATCATTATCCGGATACCGTTTTTCTGGAAGAGGAAGGGTTGTATGATACTTTGATAGAAAATGGTCTTTTTCATACCATGGCCAATGGTTTTTTGATAGAGTGTTCGCTAGATGGTGTATATGCCAATGTATTGCAGGTTACCATGTCTGTGGACAGAGGAAGAGAACATGCATTGTTTACTATGGTACGGCGTGACGATAAGGTTGAGAAATGGGCCGTCTATGAAGAGGGTATCAAAAGAATCGAGGCCATCAGGGACAATCACTTATATCTAAAGGCGCATGGTATCAATATGGTTGAGACTGTTATGGAGCAAAGCCATTTGCAAATGCCATTTATAAAGGAAGTGTCTGCATTAGAGTATCTGCGCACCATTCTCTTGGTAGACAAAGCTGCATTTTTACATAAGCTGGATGAATTTTGGAGCCTGATTCTCTCCTCTTCCGAACATGTCCCTTACGCGGAAATTGATTGGGAAAGATTTGAGCCATATTGGAACAAGAAAAAAGTTGACGATCCTAACAAAGACAGATGGAAGAACATGGCCTATGGAAGTGGAAAAGAGCAGGAAAGTCTGGGTGTGATTTTAAAGAGGGGATATATAGATATGGTTCCCCTCAACTGTTTTTATAAAGAGGGGCAGTTTATGTTTTATGATCAGGAAGTTTATGTGGAGAACCTTCCGGCGAAAGTGATCATGACCAGAGTGATAGATCTTATCTATGCCGGCAAATATGAATTATATAAGGAATTATCGATAGATGAATTGAAAGACAGATATGTCCTTAATGAATGTAAGAGCCTGTTTTATGATTTTGTGACAAAATTTTTGGATGACCTGCGCAATGACAATAAGTTGAGCAAGTATTATAAACAGGTGCAGCCAAAACTGGAAATGATCAATTCCAATCGCCAGAGGATGAACTATTCTGTAGAAGAGTATGAGCGGATTTTCAGGGATATTTTTAAGGGGGTTGAAAATCGTAAATTGTACTTATTTGGTTCCGGGAATTTTACAAAGCAGTTCCTGTCACAGTTTCGTAATACATATGACGTTGCGGGGATTATAGACAATAATGAGGGTAAATGGGGAACCATGCTGGATGGTGTGGAGATTACTTCGCCGGATATCCTTAAAACAATGGAGCCGGGAACCTATAAGGTGATTATATGTATCAAGAATTATTCTGCCGTCATGAATCAGATGAAGGAGATGCACATAAAGGATTTTAGTATTTATGACAGCAGTCTTATTTATCCAAGGACAGCGAAGAAGATTTGTGTTGACAAAGGTTATGATACGAAAGATAAGAAAAAATATCATGTGGGCTATATTGCTGGTGTATTTGACCTGTTTCATGTAGGGCATTTAAATATGTTTAAGAGGGCTAAAGCACTATGCGATTATTTGATTGTCGGGGTGGTTACCGATCAGGGCGTGATCGAGGATAAAAAGACGATGCCCTTTGTACCCTTTGAGGAACGTATCGAGATGGTGCGCTCATGCAGGTATGTGGATGAGGCGGTGGAGATACCGCCTGACCGCAGTAATACAGAAGAGGCATACAGAAGATATCAGTTTGACGTGCAGTTTTCAGGAAGTGATTATGAGTATGATAAGGCATGGCTTGCCAAGAAGGAGTTTCTGCAAAAACAGGGATCAGATTTGTTATTTTTCCCGTATACGCAGTCAACAAGTTCTACGAAATTAAAGGATATGATCAACAAAAAACTTATGTAACGGATTTATAAAAACGTTGGAGGGTATGATATCGATGCAGGTCAGCTTATCGGCAATGACAGTGATTGATTTAAAAGCCGCGAAGAAATATATACAGTATACGGCAAATGCAGGGTTTCAGAAGATCATGCTTGATCTTGGTTTATTCTGTTCTGGACATGCATTAGAGAATTATGGTAAAAACACTGGTGCCGTAGAACAAGAGGAGCTAAGTATTTGTCTTAAAAGATTCCTGGAACAGTGTGGGGAGAAGACATTTCGGATTGACACAATGAGAACGCCGCATCTTGCATGGAATACGAAAAGGACAGATTTAAATGATCTTATGTTTCGGATTGCAAAAGAGAGTATTCAGTGTTGTGAGGTGGCGGGCAGCAGGAATCTGATTGTCCAGCCTTTGTTTTCAGGCATTGACAAAGAAAGCGTGTGGCAGGAGAACTATTCTTACCTGTTGGAACTGGGGCATCTTGCGCAACAAAGTAGAATCTGCCTGTTGTTGGAGAACCAATGTAGAAATTTGAACGGGCATTTTGTAAGGGGGGTATGTTCTGATGTCGATGAGGTAGCCCAATGGATAGATGCTTTGAATGAGGCTCTAGGGGACGAAGTCTTTGGGTTCTGCCTGGATACGGCAGCTTGTAATCTCTGTGGGCAGGATATGGGAGAGATGGTGGTGATCCTAGAGAAACGGCTGCGCAGTGTTTTGGTTAGAGAGTGTGATGGTCTATATGAATCCAGTCGACTTGCGTTTACCGGCATGAACAGCCATGGGTGCGGCATGGACTGGGCTGGCCTGATCTGCGGACTCAGAAGAATGGAGTTTGACGGAGAACTTATTGTGGATGCCCATGATACGTTGCGGGGATTTTCACCTCTTTTGCGAGAGCAGATTTATCCTCTGATGAAGTCTGTGGCAGATTACTTCGTGTGGCAGATTGAGATAGAGAGAAAGATAAAAAAATATTCTGCATGGATTTTGTTTGGTGCAGGACAAATGTGTCGGAATTATATGGCGTGCTATGGGAGAAAATATCCGCCAGCTTTTACTTGTGATAATGATGCGGGGCTCTGGGGAAGTTTTGTGTGTGGACTGGAAGTAAAGTCTCCGAAGGTTTTGAGACAAATTCCCCAAGACTGTGTGGTGATTATTTGCAATACCTATTATAAAGAAATTGCAAAACAGCTCAGGGACATGGGAGTCGTAAATATAGAGACTTTTAATGATGAATATTTGCCGAGAAGATAGTGGAAAGGGACTTGACATGAAAAAGTTGGAAGTGGGAACACAGGGTATACACGTGATATCTGATGAAGCCCCTTTAGAAGGTTTTCAAATGCTGAAGCAGGCAGGTTTTTCCGGTTGTGATTTTGGACTGAATTCCTATCTACAAAATTATACCCTGTATCAATTTGTACATAATGATTTTTTTAACAAGACAGATCGGGAACTGGAGGAGTTCTTTGCGCCCCATAAAAAGGCGTCAGAATTGACAGGGGTCAGAATAAGTCAGATGCATATGCCTTATCCGATCTGTGTGCCGAAGGCCCCGCAGGAGTTTAATGCATATCTTCAGAATGTAGTAGCTCCCCAAAGTCTGAAAATCTGCGCATATCTGGATTGCCCCTATATCGTGGTGCATGGGTTTAAACTTGCTAGGGAATTGGGATCGGAGGAAGCGGAGTGGGAGCGGACAGAGGCGTTTTTGCATACGCTTGCACCGATGGCCAGAGAACGGGGGATCACCCTATGTATTGAAAATATTTATACAGATGTGGGTAAACATATCGTGGAGGGACCGTGTTGTAATGCGAGAAAGGCAGCGATGCGTATTGATCAGATGAATGACCGATATGGGGCAGAAGTTCTGGGATTTTGTTTTGATACGGGACATGCTAATTTAGTAGGCATTGATTTTGAGGACTTTCTCACGATTCTCGGACACAGGGTCAAAGTTCTTCACATTCATGATAATGACGGAATTAGTGATCTCCATCAGATTCCGTTTACTTTTTCCAGAGATAGAGGAAATCGCGCGTCCACTGATTGGGCAGGGTTTATCAGAGGACTTGCTAATATTCAATTTGGTGGGATATTAAGCTTTGAAACAGCCCCGGCATTGGTAGCTTTTCCAACGGAAATGAAGTGTCATACCCTGAAATTTATTGCGAATGTCGGTCAATATTTTGCGGATAAAATCTATGATTTGTCCTAAGGAGAATATAGTAGGAAAGAAAATATCAGAATGGTAAGAAGAAAGTTGGAAGAACTGGCGGTATATGAATTACAAGAAATTGTGGCTCTTATGAGAATAGTTTTACAGTTATGCAGAACATGATTATGGAGGGATAGACTCCATTGAATTAAAGAAGAACTATGAACAGTATAATGTTTAGATATGAGCTTTTCGATGAAGCAGATTGCTGCTGAAATAAAACGTATGCTCAAAGTGACTCGGTTTCAGGGAAAGAGAGTGTTGTACAATTCGGATTTGTCAAGTGTTCAGTCTGGCTTCGATGTTCGGTCATATGATGCTTGTAATCATTTGTCTGCAATGTTATAACCCGAGCTTGCCACTTGCAAGGTCAAAAATGGAGCCCAAATGGCTCCATTTTTATTGTAACTATGCAGATTTTCTAGTGTTTATGCAGATTGTGAGATTTTGAGAAAATGTACCTACATTTATGACCTACATGAAAATCTTTATTCCAGTTTTTATGCTTTTCAGCTCAACTCTCTGGTATAGTTTTGCAGGAATGCTTATACCTAATGAGTCAAGGATCAGTTTCAGGTCTGGGGCATCTATATCCATGAAACGGTACAGGTCTCCCGCCATAAGGTCTACCTTCCATTTATTAAGGTCTTCCTGTATCCTGTGCCCGTTGAGCCCAGTGCTCCACCTTGTCAAAATCAATGAACGCCTTAATCTTTGTGGAATCTAGGATCTCACAGGTCTTTTCATTGACGCAATCCTTTTTAAAAAATTTACGCAGGCTTTTTGACACAATATAGCCATTTCCGGCATCTTTCAGGTGGAACAGGTTGGGGTAGAAGCATATCCTCCGGTCACCGATCAGGATAAAGCGGGAATATTCCAGACCGTCGATATTCTTTTCCAATGCAGAACGCAGGGGCAGATGGTCAAGGGTGTTGCCCGGGAAGGATTCGATGGCAATGGGGATTCCGGCGTCATCCATAAAGAGTTCTTTTTCGATTACATTTCCACTCTCGTCAAGGATATCGTCATCCGGCTCGTTGATTTCACAATAGAAGTTGGTCACATCATAATAAATGATCTCGGGGGAACGTCCGGCTTTTTTGGCAAGGTTTGTATTGATCCTGCGGATGATCATATCCTTATTGGAATAGATAAAATCCGGGGTATCAAAAACAGTGTCCGGATTTATTAGTAATCCGAATGGACTGAACCAGACGAAGATAAGGTTTTCCGTTATTAATGCAACATTCTACATACATAGACATCACCTTACAAATAGATCTATAGGATCTACATAGTTTACTCAAGTGGCAAACTCGGGAGGAGGAGATAAAGGACAAATAATATATATATCTTATTATATAATATAAAAACATTTAAAAAAAAATTGAATATCGTTTTTCTCTGTGCTATTATCTTAATGTAAGAAAGCGGAAGGCGGAGAGAAATATGGATTTTGAACTTACAGCATCCATGATGTGCGCGAATTACGGCAGTCTGGAAAAAGAAGTGCGGGACTTAGAAGAGGGAGGAATTGACTCTTTTCATATCGATATCATGGACGGCAGATACGTGCCGAATTTCGCAATGTCACTAAACGATATGTCGTTTATAGCTTCGGCGACGAAGAAACCGATGGATGTACATCTCATGATCGAACATCCGAACAACAACATACATATTTTTCTTGAAAAGCTGCGCAAAGGCGATACAGTATATATTCATCCGGAGGCGGAGTACCATCCGTCTACCACGCTGCAGAAGATCATCAACGCGGGAATGGTGCCGGGGATTGCAATCAACCCGGGCACCAGCATCGAGACGGTTATGGAGATGCTGGTGATTGTAAAGAAAGTATTGGTGATGGCAGTGAATCCGGGCAACGCCGGACAAATGTATCTGCCCTATGTGGGGAAGAAAATTACAAGACTTTTGGCGCTCAAGGATGATACGAATTTTGAAATTTATTGGGACGGCGCCTGTGGAGCGGACAAGATTATCAGCTATGCGCCCAGAGGTGTGAAAGGGTTCGTGCTTGGGACGACCCTGCTTTTCGGCAAGAATGCGCCTTATGGTGAGACACTGAGGAATATCCGGGAACTGCATTTTTGACGATTGTGAACTGTTTCGATAAAACGGCAGTCGGATGTTTTTCGGATAAATGTACGGCATAGCTTTCCGGGCTTGGACATAGACTGCTATGGGGGGATTCAGATATGGTGACGGCATTGCTTTTGTCTGGGGGAACCGGGACGCGGATGGGCGTAGAGACGCCCAAGCAGTACATAGAGATAAACGGGAAACCGATCATTGCTTACGGTCTGCAGACGCTTCTTTCCCATGAAGGGGTTGATGCGGTGCATATCGTGGCGGATGAAATGTGGCGGGAGGTCATTCTTACCTGCATGGATCGTCTGCAGGGCGGTGGGAATGAAGATGTTTCGCCGGTAAAAAGAGACCGTGGGATTGACAAATTCCGCGGCTTTTCCGCGCCGGGGAAAAACAGGCAGCTGTCGATTTTAAACGGGCTTGCGGATATCGGAACATATGCGTCAGATTCTGATTATGTATTGATCCATGACGCGGCGAGACCTTTGCTTTCCGCCGACCTGATTACGGCGTGTCTGAATGCGGTGGCGGGGCATGACGGGGCGCTCCCCGTGCTGCCGATGAAGGATACGGTGTATTTCAGTGAGGATGGGGAAAGGATCACCTCGCTTTTGGAGCGCAGCCGGATTTATGCCGGACAGGCGCCGGAGATTTTTGTTTACGGCAGGTATTATGAGGCGAACCGTGCGCTTCTGCCGGAGCGGATTCTTAAGATTAACGGATCCACGGAACCGGCTGTTATGGCGGGAATGGACATTGCCATGATACCGGGTGACGAGGAAAATTTCAAGATTACGACGAGGAGTGATTTGGAGCGGTTTCGGGAGATTATTCACAGGTGATGGGAAACGCCAGTTTTATTTGTGAAAAGGGGAATTCATGGATATATACGAAAGAATTGAGGAAAATAGGACAAAGATAGCGTCTATATATGATTTGGCAGCAATCTGTTATGATTATTTGCGTATGCAAATAGATAATCAGGCGTTGTTTTTGGCGGAATATATAGAATATTCGGAGGAGGCAAAACTAAATAATCCAAATATACGGATGTTAAGAAGATACAGTTATGAGATGATGCGATTGTTCTTACAGAAGGATAGCAAATATTCTGTGGAGGAAACCGTGGGAGAAACCCTTCGGAGAATTGTGTCTGTTCGTGAAAAGCTTATCAGTTATGGAACCGTAATCTGCAATGAAGCCACAATTGCATATTATTTACTACAGGCAGTAGATTTATATGCAGAGAATAAAGCGGCAGAAAGTTCGGCGGCTCCGCTGAATGAAAACTACATGGAGAATTCTTACATTTACCGTATTCATGGTGAGAGTATGATTAAGAAGGCGGCTGTGGAGTTGGAATTTCGAGACAAGATACGGACGACAGAAATCAGGCATAATTTTAAATGTATAAGAATACTGGAAAAAGCAGAACTTGATACAGCTGCTTGACAGGCTAAAGACGAATGGCAGAAATGTACTTGGCAGTGTCCGCGGCAGAATAAAAGGGGATAAGCTGGATATAGCGGCATTGCTATATAAGATTTTAAGTAATATAGAAATGAAAGTGCTGTTTGACTTGTTTGGGGCATTGGATAGTGAACAATCAGAAAAATAGACGTTTTCGGTTCGGCATTTTATGGCTAAGCGGAGGAAATAGGCATGAAAGCATGGATTTTGCACGGTATCAATGATCTGCGGTTTGAGGAAGCAGACGCTCCCATAATAGGAGAGAATGAAGTTTTGCTCGCGGTGAGAGCGGCAGGAATCTGTGGCTCCGATATTCCGCGGGTTTTTTATACAGGAACGTACTCTTATCCGCTCATACCGGGACATGAATTTGCCGGGCAGGTGGAAGCAGTGGGAGCGGCTGTGGATGGGAAATGGCAGGGGAAACGTGTCGGCGTATTTCCGCTGATTCCGTGTGGAGCGTGTCTGCCCTGTCAAAAGGAGCAGTACGAGATGTGCCGGCATTACAGTTATCTCGGCTCCCGCAGGGATGGCGGATTTGCGGAATATGTGGCGGTGCCGGAAAAGAATCTGATTGCTCTGCCGGAAAGCGTCAGTTTTGAGGAGGCGGCGATGTTTGAGCCTATGTCAGTGGCGGTTCATGCCATGAGAAAGGCGGCGCCTCAGCCGGAGGAGTGCACTGTGGTCTGTGGTTTGGGGACGATCGGGCTTTTCCTTCTTATGTTTTTGCTGGAGGCAGGACGAAAAAATATATTTGTGATCGGAAATAAGGAATTTCAAAAGCGGATGGCGGTTCAGCTCGGGCTGCCGGAAGCTTCGTTTTGCGACAGCAGGACAGAGAATGCAGAACAGTGGCTGTCTGAGCGGACAGGAGGCAGGGGCGCGGATGTGTTTTTTGAATGTGTCGGGAAAAATGAGACCATAGTGCAGGCGGTCGGGCTGACCGGACCCGGCGGACGGATTATGCTGGTGGGTAATCCTGCCTCCGACATGACGCTGCCGAAAGCGGTGTACTGGAAGATCCTGCGCAACCAGCTTACTGTGTGTGGCACATGGAACTCCTCTTTCACCCACTCGCCGGAGGATGACTGGCATTATGTGCTGGACAGGCTGGGGGACGGACGGATTGCGCCTGCGCAGATGATTACCCACAGATTTCCGCTGGAGGAGCTGGACTGCGGGCTCGCAGTGATGCGGGATAAGAAAGAAGAGTATGGAAAGGTGATGCTTTCTATGTCTGGAATGCCGCAATAATGACAAATCCGGGATTGAATTCGGAATTTGTCGGAGGCACGTTTCATCTTGCAACTTTTCCTAATTTGTTATATGATATCTTTATATTTTCAGGGACAGGAGGTAGCGTCTCTCTAAACGGTAGATGATTTTTACAATGGAGGATACTGTATGAGCGAAACATATGTGGAATATCTGGTAGCGAGAAAGCCGTCCGTGCTGATGCGTTTCCTGAAGATGCTGCTGATTATGCTGACGGTAGTTTTCGCGCTGATCGGATTCCTGACGCCCTTTGTGGTAGGAATGCTGATTGCGATTGTGCTGGGCGGCTGCGCGTATTTTGCGCATATGAATGCGGAGATCGAGTACGAGTACCTGTATCTCGACAGGGAACTGAGCGTTGACAAGGTTCTGGCGAAAACCCGGAGAAAGAAAGCGGGCAGTTATTCTCTGGAGCAGATGGAGATTTTTGCGCCCCTTAATTCCCACAGACTGGATTCTTATAAAAACCGCCAGATGAAGGCAATTGATTACAGCTCGGGCATTGCTGCGCAGCCGGAGCGGCGTTACATGATGGTTTGGAACGGCGACACGAAGATTATTCTGGAGCCGAATGCGGAGATGATTAAGGCGATTCAGGGCATTGCACCCCGTAAGGTTTTTACGGATTAGCATAATAAAGTATGGAAAACAATACTGTCAGTTGAAGGGCTGGCAGTTTTTGTATAGATACTTATAATCAGCATAACACACAGGAGGAGAGAAGATGGGTCAGATTATTGGCGAAGGAATTACTTTTGATGACGTACTGTTGGTGCCGAGCTATTCTCAGGTGATTCCAAATCAGGTGGACTTGACAACAAACCTGACGAAGAGGATCAGGTTAAACATTCCCATGATGAGCGCGGGGATGGACACGGTGACTGAGTACAGGATGGCGATCGCCATGGCAAGACAGGGCGGTATCGGTATTATTCATAAAAACATGTCTATTGAGGCGCAGGCTGATGAAGTAGACAAGGTGAAACGCTCTGAGAACGGCGTTATCACAGATCCATTTTCCCTGACGCCGGAGCATACGCTTGCTGACGCGGATGCGCTGATGGCGAAATTCAGAATTTCGGGCGTTCCGATTACGGAAGGCAGGAAGTTAGTCGGTATCATTACCAATCGTGATTTAAAATTCGAGACAGATTTCAAGAAAAAAATCAAAGAGTCCATGACCTCTGAGAACCTGATCACCGCCAAGGCGGGCATTACGCTGGATCAGGCTAAGGAGATCCTTGCAAAGGCAAGAAAAGAAAAGCTTCCCATTGTGGATGACGATTACAATCTGGTGGGACTCATTACCATAAAAGATATTGAGAAAACGATCAAGTACCCTCTTTCCGCAAAGGACAGCCAGGGCAGACTTTTGTGCGGTGCGGCTGTGGGCATTACAGCAAATGTGCTCGACCGCGTAAAAGAGCTGATTGACGCGAAGGTGGACGTGGTTGTGCTTGACTCCGCGCACGGGCATTCTGAGAATGTGCTTAAGTGTGTGAGGATGATTAAGGAAAAATATCCTGATTTGCAGGTAATCGCGGGTAATGTGGCAACAGGAGAAGGGACGCGCGCACTGATTGAGGCGGGCGCAGATGCGGTGAAGGTAGGTATCGGTCCCGGCTCCATATGTACCACCCGTGTGGTGGCAGGCATCGGCGTGCCGCAGATCACGGCGATCATGAGCGCTTATGAGGTGGCGAAGGAATACGGTGTGCCGATTATCGCGGACGGCGGTATCAAATATTCGGGCGACATGACGAAAGCGATCGCAGCGGGCGGCGACGTCTGCATGATGGGCAGTATGTTTGCGGGATGTGAGGAAAGCCCCGGCACGTACGAACTTTATCAGGGCAGAAAATATAAAGTATACCGCGGCATGGGATCCATCTCCGCTATGGAGAACGGCAGTAAGGACCGCTATTTCCAGACCGACGCCAAGAAGCTGGTGCCGGAGGGCGTGGAAGGACGTGTCGCTTACAAGGGCAGTGTGGAGGATACGGTGTTCCAGCTGATGGGGGGCTTGCGTTCCGGCATGGGATACTGCGGCACGGCTACCATTGAGGAATTAAAGCAGAACGGCAGGTTTGTGAAGATTTCCGCAGCGTCCCTGAAAGAGAGCCATCCGCACGATATTCATATCACAAAGGAAGCGCCGAACTATTCCGTTGACGAATAACAGCGTGAGAAGAAATTCTAATCACTCACAGCATAGGCTGTTTCGTGAAGAATTTCTAAGTCTCACGCGAGAGAATGCCTGAAAAGCGGCATTCTCCGTAATGAAATGACGTGGAGAGGAAAGAATAAAATGGAAAAGAAAAATTTGGCGAAAGAGCTTGCAGGGAATGCTTACCCGGGTCGTGGGATTGTGATTGGTAAATCTGCGGACGGCGCGTATGCGGTGACGGCATATTTTATCATGGGACGCAGCAGCAACAGCAGAAACCGGGTGTTTGTGGAAGACGGAGCAGGTATCCGCACGCAGGCGTTTGACCCTTCCAAGTTGGAGGATCCGAGTCTGATTATCTATGCGCCGGTACGGGTGCTTGGCAATAAAACGATCGTCACAAACGGCGACCAGACGGATACGATTTACGAGCTGATGGACAGGCAGCAGACTTTTGAGCAGGCGCTGCGTACCAGGACTTTTGAGCCGGACGCGCCCAACTATACGCCCCGCATTTCGGGCATCATGCATCTGGAGAACGGCAGCTATAATTATGCCATGTCCATTTTAAAGAGCAGCAACGGGGATTCGTCTTCCTGCAGCCGCTATACTTTCGCGTATGAGAATCCGAAGGCGGGGGAGGGACGGTTTATACATACCTACATGGGCGACGGCAATCCGCTGCCCAGCTTTGAGGGAGAGCCGACACTAGTGGGAATTGACGGCGGTATCGACGAGTTCACGAAGACGGTCTGGGAGAATCTGGACGAGGACAATAAGGTGTCGCTGTTTGTGCGGTATATCGAGATTGCCACGGGCAGGTACGAAACACGGATTGTGAATAAGAATATATAGGAGAGCACAGAGACTATGAACGAACTGGAATTGAAATACGGCTGTAACCCAAATCAGAAGCCGTCCCGCATTTTTATGGCGGACGGGAGTGAGCTGCCGATTCAGGTGCTGAACGGCAGACCGGGATATATCAACTTTTTGGATGCCTTTAACGGCTGGCAGCTGGTCAGCGAGTTAAAGAAGGCAACGGGGCTTCCGGCGGCGACTTCCTTTAAGCATGTATCACCAGCCGGAGCGGCGGTAGGTCTTCCCTTAGAGGAGACTTTGGCAAAGATTTATTGGGTAGATGACCTGGGAGAACTTTCTCCGCTGGCGTGCGCATATGCAAGGGCGAGAGGCGCGGACAGAATGAGTTCCTTTGGGGATTTTATTGCCCTCTCCGACGTGTGCGACGTGGACACGGCGCGTTTGATTAAGCGGGAAGTTTCGGACGGTGTGATCGCGCCGGGTTACGAGCCGGAGGCGCTGGAGATTTTGAAGGCAAAGAAAAAAGGCGTCTACAATGTGATTCGGATTGACGAGAGTTATGTGCCCGCGCCAACCGAAGTGAAGCAGGTGTACGGCATCAGCTTTGAGCAGGGCAGGAACGAGCTGAAAATCGACGACGCGTTCTTTGATAATATTGTGACGAAGGAAAAGAATCTGCCGAAGCAGGCGAAGATTGATCTGGCTATTGCCATGATCACCCTGAAATACACGCAGTCCAATTCCGTATGCTATGTGAAAGACGGGCAGGCAATTGGCATCGGCGCGGGGCAGCAGTCCAGAATCCACTGTACGAGACTGGCGGGCACAAAGGCGGACAACTGGTTCTTGAGACAGTCTCCCATCGTGTTAGACTTACAGTTCGTGGACGGCATCGGCAGGGCGGACAGGGATAATTCCATTGATCTCTATATCGGGGAAGACTATATGGATGTGCTGGCGGACGGCGCATGGCAGAAGATTTTCAAGGTGAAGCCGGAAGTATTTACGGCGGAAAAGAAGCGTGTGTGGCTGGATCAGATGAAGGGGGTGGCGCTCGGCTCGGATGCGTTCTTCCCCTTCGGGGACAATATTGAGCGCGCCCACAGGAGCGGTGTGCAGTATGTGGCGCAGCCCGGCGGTTCTGTGCGGGACGACAACGTGATCGAAGTGTGCGATAAGTACGGGATGACGATGTGCTTTACGGGGATACGGCTGTTCCATCATTAAAAAAGCGGATGCGTGGGCAGAAAATGATTTCAGAGGATAAAACAGCGGCGTAATAAAAAGCGGGAGGAAATTGCTTTTTTGGGGCAGTCGTGGTAAAATTTAGTCGTTGTGAGATAGGGGATTTGCGAGGGAAGGAAGTCGCAAATGCTAATAAAGATAATAATAACAAAGGAGTGGAAAAGGGACAATGAGTAAGAGTTTTGAGGATCTGTTATCAAAGGTTTCCGAGTGTGAGATGAAGAAGGTAGCGGTAGCGGTGGCTCAGGACAGCGCGGTTCTCGAGGCTGTGGCTGCGGCGAAGGAGAGGGGCATCGCGGAGGCGATCCTTGTGGGCGACGCTGACAAGATCAAAGAGGTTGCGGAGGCTGACAAGGTTGACATCAGCGGCTTCGAGATCATTGATGAGAAGGATAACTATGAGGCGGCTTTGAAGGCGGTCAATCTGGTGCACGAGGGCAAGGCAGATATGTACATGAAGGGTCTGATCGACACAAAATCCTTCTTAAAGAGCGTGCTGGACAAAGAAGTCGGCTTGAGAACGGGCAAGGCGTTGTCTCATGTATGCGTGTTTGAGGTGGAGGGGATCGATCATCTCCTGTTCCTGACGGACGTTGCTTTTATGACATATCCCACGCTGGAGGATAAGGTGCATATCATCGAGAATACGGTGGATGTGTGCCATGCGTGCGGCATTCCGAACCCGAAGGTTGCGCCCCTCGCGGCAGTCGAGGTAGTGAATCCCAAGATGCCTGTCACGGTGGAAGCTGACGAACTGACGAAGATGTGCGAGGAAGGAAAAATCTCCGGCTGTGTTGTGGATGGTCCCCTTTCGCTGGATCTGGCGATCGACCCCGAGGCGGCGAAGCATAAAGGCGCGGAAGGCAGAAAAATCGTAGGCGATGCGGATGTGCTGCTCTTCCCCGACATCCATGCGGGCAACCTCGTTTACAAGTGTCTGGTACATACGGCAAAGGTAAAGAACGGCAACATTCTGACGGGCACGAAGGCTCCTGTTATCCTGACATCCCGTTCCGACGATTTTGAGACGAAAGTAAATTCCCTTGCGCTCGGCGCGGTTATGGCAGGCGCGATGGCAAAGATGAACTGATTGAGCAGGCCAGACCGCGAGGACTGCTTCGCAGCCTCGGCAGATTGCGTGAGCTGAACGACTCAGAAAATAGAAGGAGGAAAATATGGCAATCAAAAGTTTAATTATCAATCCCGGTTCCACATCTACAAAGATTGGTGTGTTTGAGGATGAAACTCTCTTGTTTGAGGAGACTTTGAGACATTCCACGGAAGAGATCGCACAGTATGAGAAAATTGTGGATCAGAAGGACTTCCGCAGAAAGATCATCGAGGATCTGTTGAAGGAAAAAGATTTTGACATCAAGTCCCTGAATATGGTAGTGGGACGCGGCGGCATGCTGAAGCCGATTCCGGGCGGCACCTATGCGGTGACTGATGATCTGTTAGAGGATTTAAAGATCGGCGTGCAGGGACCTCACGCATCCAATCTGGGCGGTATTCTGGCGAGAGAGATTGGCGATTCCATCGGCGTTCCGTCTTATATTGTTGATCCTGTGGTTGTTGACGAGCTGGAGCCTGTTTCCAGATACTCCGGCGTGCCGGAACTGCCGAGAACCAGCGTGTTCCATGCGCTGAACCAGAAAGCGGTTGCGAAGCGTTACGCGAAGGAGCAGGGCAAGGCTTACGATTCCCTCAATCTGGTTGTGGTGCATATGGGCGGCGGCGTGTCCGTGGGCGCGCACAAGAAGGGCTGTGTGGTGGATGTGTTTAACGCCCTTGACGGCGACGGCGCATTCTCTCCCGAGAGGGCGGGTGCGGTACCCAGCGGTGCACTCATAAAAATGTGCTTTTCGGGGAAATATACAGAGAAAGAAGTTTACAAGAAATTTGTGGGCGGCGGCGGCTTCAACGCATACTGCGGAACCAACGACATGCGCGATGTGGAGAAGATGGTGCAGAATGGAGATAAGAAGGCGGAGGAAGTCAGAGAGGCTTTCATCACGCAGGTGGCAAAGGATATCGGCGCTATGGCATGTGTATTGCAGGGCAAGGTGGACCAGATCATTGTGACCGGCGGTATCGCTTACGACAAGGTAGTCGTTGGAGGGCTTAAAGAGAAAGCGGAGTGGATTGCTCCCATGACGGTATATCCCGGCGAGGATGAGCTGATGGCTTTGGTACAAGGCGGGCTACGTATCCTGCGCGGTGAGGAAGAGCTGAAAGTATATTGAGAAAAGGATTCTCATGCAATATGAGGCGGCGGAGGGGCAGAAAGGTAAGCCCCTTCGCCGTTTTCTCGCCGAATGCGGCGGAATACGAGGGGTTTTGCTTGAATTTGCTACCTTTATCTGGTAAAATATAGTTTAGTGTTTTGTTATGGTGGAGATTTTTTGAGAGAAAGGCATGTGCCAGGCGGCTGGTCACATGGGAATGAGAAAACTATGAGCGTGGTACAAAAAATATTCGGAACGCACAGTGAACGGGAGATCAAGCGCATTAACGGGCTGGTTGACAAAATCGAGGGTATGCGTCCTGAGATGATGGAATTGACGGATGAGCAGATGCGTGATAAGACGAAGGAGTTTAAGAAAAGGCTCTCCGAGGGTGAGACTTTGGACAACCTTTTACCAGAGGCTTATGCGCTTGTCCGGGAAGCGGCGAGAAGGGTGCTTAACACGGAACATTACAGAGTACAGCTGATCGGCGGCATTATCCTGCATCAGGGCCGTATCGCGGAGATGAGAACTGGTGAAGGTAAGACACAGACCTGTCTCCTGCCGGCTTATCTGAATGCGCTGGAGGGAAAGGGCGTGCATGTTGTCACGGTCAACGACTATCTGGCGAAGCGTGACGCGGAGTGGATGGGACAGGTGCATGAATTTCTCGGACTGAAGGTGGGATGCGTTCTAAACGATATGAAGCCCGAGGAGCGCCGGGAGGCATACAACTGCGACATTACCTATGTGACAAACAATGAGCTTGGCTTCGATTATCTTCGTGACAATATGGTCATCTACAAGGAACAGCTCGTGCTCAGGGAACTTCATTATGCCATCATCGACGAGGTGGACTCGGTGCTGATCGACGAGGCGAGAACCCCGCTGATCATATCTGGGCAGAGCGGTAAGTCCACGAAACTTTACGAGGCGTGCGATATTCTGGCAAAACAGCTCACCCGCGGTGAGGACATGGAAGAACTGACCAAGATGGACGCCATCATGGGCGTGGAGAGGGAAGAAACCGGGGACTTTATCGTGAACGAGAAGGACAAGGTGGTGAACCTGACCGCGCAGGGCGTTTCCAAGGTGGAGCGTTTCTTCCAGATCGAGAATCTTGCCGACCCGGAAAATCTGGAAATCCAGCACAACATCATACTGGCTCTGCGGGCGCATAACCTGATGTTCCGCGATCAGGATTATGTGGTGAAGGATGATCAGGTTATGATCGTGGACGAGTTTACCGGGCGTATCATGCCGGGACGTCGTTATTCCGACGGTCTGCATCAGGCGATTGAGGCGAAGGAGCATGTGAAGGTGAAGCGGGAGAGCAAGACGCTCGCCAACATTACCTTCCAGAATTTCTTTAATAAATTTGAGAAAAAAGCGGGCATGACAGGTACGGCGCTCACGGAGGAAAAGGAGTTCCGTGACATTTACGGCATGGATGTGGTAGCGATCCCCACGAATAAGCCTGTGGCACGTATCGATCAGCAGGACGCTGTCTATAAAACAAGAAAAGAAAAACTCAAGGCTATTCTTCATGCGGTACAGGAGGCGCACGCCAAGGGACAGCCCGTTCTGGTGGGCACGATCAATATCGACGCTTCGGAAGAGCTTTCCGCCATCTTTAAGAGAAACGGTCTGGAGCATAAGGTGCTGAACGCCAAGTTCCACGAGCTGGAGGCGGAGATCGTGGCGGATGCCGGCATTCACGGCGCAGTTACCATCGCCACCAACATGGCGGGCCGTGGTACGGATATCAAGCTGGACGAGGAGGCGAGAGCGGCGGGCGGTCTTATGATCATCGGCACGGAGCGGCATGAGTCCAGACGTATTGACAACCAGCTGCGTGGTCGAAGCGGTCGTCAGGGTGATCCCGGCGAATCAAAGTTCTTTATCTCGCTGGAAGACGATCTGATGAGGCTGTTCGGTTCCGACCGCATGATTACTATGTTTAACGCGCTTGGCATCCCGGAAGGGCAGGAGATTGAGCACAGCGCGCTGACTAAGGCGATTGAGACGGCGCAGAAGAAAATAGAGAACAACAACTTCGGTATCAGAAAGAGCCTGCTTGAGTACGATCAGGTGATGAACGAACAGAGAGAGATCATATATGAAGAGAGACGCCGCGTCCTGGACGGCGAGAGCATGAGGGACGCGATCTACAAGATGATCACGGATATCGTTGAAAACTGCGTGGATATCTGCATCGGTGACGACTCCGATTTTGAGGACTGGGATTACAATGAGTTGAATACCCTGCTGATTCCCACGGTGCCGTTAAAGCCGGTGGATGCGTCGAGGGTGTTGAAGCCCAAGAAAAACAGTCTCAAACAGCAGCTAAAGGAGGAGGCTGTGAAGCTCTACGAGAGCAAGGAGGCGGAGTTCCCGGAGCCCGAGGCGATCCGCGAGATCGAGCGCGTGATTCTGCTTAAGGTGATAGACAGAAAGTGGATGGATCACATCGACGACATGGATCAGCTCCGTCAGGGCGCTGGCTTACAGGCTTACGGCCAGAAGGATCCGCTGGTGGAGTACAAGCTGAACGGTTATGAGATGTTTGACGAGATGACGCAGAACATCAAGGAGGAAACCGTGCGTCTGCTCTTCCGTGTACGCATCGAGCAGAAGGTGGAGAGAGAACAGGTAGCCAAGGTGACCGGCACCAACAAGGACGACACCCTGCAGAAAGGTCCCGTGAAGCGTGCGGAGGCGAAGGTTTATCCCAACGATCCGTGCCCTTGCGGGAGCGGGAAGAAGTATAAGCAGTGCTGTGGGAGGAAATAAGATTAAAAGCGGATTGTCTTTAAAAATTTATTGATTTTAAAGTAGGAACTGCAAAGATGTATTTAAAACAGTAAGAAAGAAGGTGACGTTAAGTGGTAGAATTAGACAATATGAAATCGGAGCTTTTAGCATACGAAAGTCCCTTAGCGGAAGTGAGGGATTCACTTTAACTTAGCAGATAAGGTAAAGCGGATC
>ERZ779637.287-NODE-287-length-36706-cov-14.114540_pt1 | contig 36706 bp, 42 predicted proteins | sample MGYA00514196_ERZ779637 | MGnify/ENA primary metagenome ERZ779637 (study PRJEB29562, sample SAMEA4376700) | mouse gut metagenome | isolation source: Cecum | study: EMG produced TPA metagenomics assembly of the A DSS colitis mouse model was used to assess the...
AGGACAGATATCATGTGGTTAAGGCAAAAATGCCTTGCCTGATCACCGCTCTTTCCGAGCTGAATGAGCCTCGTTACATGACACCGGGCGGCATCTTCGACGCTTATAAGCAGGAGATCACCGTTTGGGGCAGAGCGGATCTTAAGGATGTTGATGATGCGAATTTAGGTCTTAAGGGTTCCCCGACCAAGATCGCGAAAGCTTCCGACAAGGTGAGAAAGGGCGCCGGCGAGAAGGTTTCCCTCGATCCCGACGAGTCCGTAAGCTATATCGTTGACAAGTTAAAGGTTAAACATGTGATTTAACAGTTCAGCCAGACCGAATCTGTCGGACAATCGTGCTTGCATGAATTTGGCAGACAGATGATGGTCTGAGGGAACGCCCGCTCAATAAGCCGATCGAGCAAGCTCGATCACGAGGACTGCTTCGCAGCCTTGGTGCGAGTGCCGAAGGCACGATTTTGCGCATGGGCGTGGGCTGAACGAAACTTAGAGAATACGCGTAAAACGAGTGCGCAGAAAGAGGTATAAAATGAATTTAGAAGAATACAAGGGTGTATATGTCTTTGCGCAGCAGGTAGACAATGAGATCAGCAGTATTGCATTTGAGTTACTTGGCAAAGCAAAAGACCTCGCGAAAGATTTAAATACAGATGTTACGGCTGTATTGATCGGTTCCGGCGTAAAGGGACTGGCAGACCAGCTCGCTGAGTACGGCGCGGACAAGGTGATCGTTGTGGACGATCCCGAGCTGAAGGATTACAGAACGGAGCCTTACGCACATGCGCTGGCATCCGTGATCAATAAGTATAAACCCGAGATCATGCTGGTGGGCGCTACGGCAATCGGCAGAGACTTAGGTCCGAGGGTGTCTGCGAGAGTGGCTACCGGTCTTACGGCTGACTGTACCGTTCTCGAGATCGGTGATTTCCCGCTGCAGGCAGTTCCCGGCCAGGAGCAGCTTCACAACCAGCTGCTGATGACCCGTCCGGCATTCGGCGGCAACACCATCGCTACTATCGCATGTCCTTACAACCGTCCTCAGATGGCTACGGTGCGTGCGGGCGTTATGCAGAAGATCGATCCCATCAAGGGCGCGAAGGCAAATGTGGAGGAGTTCAATCCCGGCTTTACTCCTGATAACAAGTATGTGGAGATTCTTGACATTGTGAAATCCGTTACTGAGACCGTTGATATCATGGACGCTAAGATTCTTGTGTCCGGCGGTCGTGGCGTAGGCAGCCCGGAGAACTTCAAGATCCTTGAGGATCTGGCGGAAGTGCTCGGCGGCACCGTAAGCTGCTCCCGTGCGGTTGTGGACTCCGGCTGGAAGCCGAAGGATCTGCAGGTGGGTCAGACAGGTAAGACCGTCCGCCCGAACGTGTACTTTGCAATCGGTATCTCCGGTGCGATCCAGCACGTGGCAGGTATGGAAGAGTCCGACATCATCGTTGCAATCAACAAGGATGCGGACGCACCGATCTTCGATGTGGCTGACTACGGCGTAGTGGGCGACTTAAACAAGATCGTTCCGAAGCTGACAGAGGCTCTGAAGGCGGAGATCGCTGCTGCAAAAAACTGATTGAGCAAAGCGCAATCTCGAGCGCTGCTGACGCAGGCTCGGTCTGGCATAATTTCAACATAATGTGCGCCCCGGCTTTTGCCGGGGCGTTTCTTTTTTAGCACGGATATGGTAAGATGATAACTGGAATATAAAAATTTGAGTCAGAAAACGCAGATGCAGAAATAGATATAGAACTAAGGACAGTAGGATTCAAAATAATAAGGGGATCGGGTATGGACGGTTATTCATTACAGTCGCAAAATCAAAACAGAAACACCTTCGGGCCTCCGGCGCAGCTCTATCTGCCGCCGAAGAATCACAAAAAGACGGCGTTTATCGTTATTCTGTGCACCGCGGTTGTGGTTTTGGCAGCCGTTTTGGGCGGATGGATTTATCATACGCACTCAGCGGCTTATAAGATTCAAAAGGGTTTTCTCAATCTGATGCGGGAGGCTGAGGAGATGCAGAATCCGCTTTTGGAGAAGGTCGGTGCGGATGAGATCGGACAGATGCTTGTGGAAAAGGGTGTGCATGTGGACAGCAAAATGAATGTCACCACAGATACCTATTTTGGGCAGATTACGTTTGGCGTGGACACGGATTGCGAGCTTGACAGACAGGAGAAGGAGATGGCGGCTTCCACGAGTGTCAGCGTGATGAATTATGAGATTGCCAGTCTGCAGATGTACGGGGATGAGGAGAATCTCTGTTTTACGATTCCAGAGCTTTACCTGAAGGATGTCTATATCGAGAATGAAAATGTCAGCGGACAGTACAACCGTTCCATATGGGCGGAGCTTTTCGGAAAAACGGAGGAGGACGTTTCGATAGACTTGTTTCCCGGCGCGTGGATTTTCGGGGACGAGGAAGGAATAGGAAAGGCATTTTTCAAAGAGTATGCAGATGAGCTTGCGGAGTGCAGACGGCATATGACCATGGAGAAAGCAGGGAATGAACTGTACCGGGTCAGCTTTGACGAGCTGTATTTCAATGAACTGGTCAGGCAGGTCTTGTATGATTATGTGGACTTTTCCAAAGTGGGCCGGGAGGACGCTATGGGGATCCTGAGCTATTTTGATGTGGTTTCCGGGACGGATGAGATCAGCTTTATCTTGAAGATAAACGGTGCGAACCATATCGAGAGCATCCGGGTGGAGGAGCCGCTTTCCCTGTGCGGCGGCAAAATACGGGTTTCCGGGGATATCTATTTTCTCGGCGAAAAGCTGAGCATAGAGAAGATGCAGGGAATGCTTACGGTGAAAAAAGACCAGGAGGAGCGCAGGGAGACGGAAATTGTCTGGCAGATGACGCAGAGTCTGGAGCTTGACGATTATCGGATGGAGTCAGACGTCAAGTACAGCCTTATGGAGAATGGGGAGACACAGAATATGAGACTTGGCTGTGAGCTGGAGTGCGACGGGAGAAAGAACAGCTTTGACGGGAAAATATCCATGAAGGATGTGTCGGATAATTTTGAATTGGTTTTACAGGCCGCGGGCGGCCTTTCCCATGTCACAAAGGGAGAGAGCTTTGATTTGGAACTGGATGAGATGACGCTCAGCGCGAACGACGAGGTGGTTTGTCTGGTCAGGGGCGATATTGGCCTTTCGCCGCTAAAAAGGCGGGTAAAACAGAATGTGAGGGCAAAGACGCCGTTTTTTGAGATGTCTGACAGAGAATGGGAGACGATCTTTGAAAGGGTGTACAGAAGTTACGAAAATCTGATGCAGTCGATATACGGTATGTGGTGGTAACTGCGTGAGAAACGCGAAAAGTACTTCTAAAGACGTTCCGCCATAGGGCGGAACGCCAAGAAGTACTAAGTTTCGCGTAAGAGAATGCCTGAAGTGCGGCATTCTCTGCACTGATTTGAGATTTCGCAGAGCGGAATCATGGCGGTTTGTGTGAGAAAAGGGAGGGCTGGTATGGAAGGAAATGACAGAGAGATGATTGAGGAAATCATGCGGCATCTGGATGCGGAATCCGAACATGGGGTGTACCGCATGAGCATCACCTTTGACGACGAGAGTGACGAGGCGAAAAATATATCCCACGAGTGCTGTAATATGTACGGCAGACCGGCGTCGGAGACGGTGGGGCTTCTGGATATGTACACGGATATGAACGCGGGAGAGCCGGACAGAAAATAGCGTTCCGGCGCCGGAAATTTACGGGGGACATTGAGACACCATGATACTGAGAGAACTTGCAAAATACGATCCCATCACCATACAGTGCCATGACAATCCGGATGCGGATTCCATAGCGGCGGGGTATGCGCTCTGCCGCTATTTTGAGTCTCTGGGAAAGCGCGTGCGCCTTGTTTACGGGGGCAGAAATAGGATACAAAAACCGAATCTGCTGCTGATGTTAGAGCATCTGGAAATTCCCTTGATTTATATAGAAAATGCGGCGTCTTTTCTGAAGGAGGAGCCGGAAGGGAAAATCAGCGGGCTTCTGGTTACGGTGGACTGTCAGTATGGTTCCGGCAATGTGATGCGTCTGCCGGCGGAGAAGGTGGCAGTGGTTGACCATCACCGCCCGGAAACGGGAAATATAGAACTTGGCGAGATCAATTCCCATGTGGGAAGCTGCGCCACGCTGGTCTGGCGGCTGCTTACGGAGGCGGGGTATCGGGTGGAGGACAAGCGTCTCGGCACAGCTCTGTATTACGGGCTGTTTATGGACACCAATCAGTTTGCGGAGCTCTATAATCCGCTGGATCAGGACATGCGGCAGGCGTGTGTTCGCAAAGGAATTAACTAAAAGAGTCAAAGTATTTACTGCATGGGACAGTGAAAAATATATGCTGGGATGTCCGGGCGACTATCTGCTTGTGCGGTATGAGGACAGGAACGACGTTTATATATTGGAGCGGGATGTATTTTTCCACACTTACGAACGGGAGAATAATTGAACATAATGCGCACGGAATCTTGCAGTTTCGCAAAAAACGTGTATAATTAGTAGTGTATGGTCGATGAAACATTTCGAGGAACAGTTCAGCCTTGCACTATTCCGTGAGTAATCGCTCTGCGTGCGATTTTGCGAGTTGTGTAAGCGCTAAAATGCGACTTTGGAGCATTTTGTGAGCATCGTAGTTACGTAGTAACTACAGTGACAGTGAAGCCGAAGGCTGAACTGTTGCCACTTCGACTAAGGAGGAATTCGATTATGGGTATTTTGTTATTGGGCGGTTTTCTTGTGGTAGTGATTATTCCGGTGGTGATTTCCGTGGTATCCGCGGTTGTTTCAGGAATTGCAGCCGCAGTTGATGACGAGGAAGATTGATTTTTCAATGATTTAGGGCCGGGGCAAGATCCTACAGGGTGGGATTTTGCCCTTTTGATGCGCAGGTTCGCATAGGGAAGCTGCTGTTTCACAGCATGCGGGCCGCACGGCGAGTAGGGATTTCCTACGCAATGACAGAGGAGGCATACAGTGGAATCCAAAAATTTTATCGAACAGATTATAGATAAGGATCTTGCGGAAGGCGTTTACGACACCGTGCATACGAGGTTCCCGCCCGAGCCCAACGGTTATCTGCATATCGGACATGCCAAGAGCATACTGCTTAATTACGGGCTTGCGTCCGAGTATGGCGGAAAGTTTAATATGCGTTTTGACGATACGAACCCTACCAAGGAGAAGAGTGAGTTTGTGGAGTCGATCAAGGCTGATGTGAAGTGGCTGGGAGCGGATTATGAGGAGAGGCTTTTCTTTGCCTCCGACTATTTCGACCAGATGTACGAGGGCGCGGTCAAGCTGATTAAGAAGGGAAAAGCCTATGTGTCGGATCTGACCGCGGATGAGATGCGCGAGTACCGCGGGACGCTGACGGAGCCGGGCAGGGACGATCCCAACAGAAACCGGAGCATAGAGGAGAATCTTCGGCTTTTTGAGGAGATGAAGGAAGGAAAGTATGCGGACGGGGAGAAAACCCTGCGCGCAAAAATCGACATGTCCTCACCGAATATCAATATGCGTGATCCGATTTTATACCGTGTGGCGCATCTTTCCCATCAGAATACGGGAGATAAGTGGTGCATTTACCCGATGTACGATTATGCGCATCCCATAGAGGATGCCATCGAGGGCATTACCCACTCCATCTGTACATTGGAGTTTGAGGATCACAGGCCGCTATATAACTGGGTGGTGACGGAGTTGGAGTACCCGCACCCGCCGAAGCAGATTGAATTTGCAAAGATGTATTTGACCAATGTGGTCACGGGCAAGAGATATATCAAGAAGCTGGTGGAGGACGGCATCGTGGACGGCTGGGACGATCCCAGACTGGTTTCCATTGCGGCGCTTCGCAGACGTGGTTTCACGCCTGAGTCGATCCGGCTTTTTGTGGAGCTGTGCGGCGTCTCCAAGGCCAATTCCTCGGCGGAATACTCGATGCTTGAGTACTGTATCAGAGAGGATTTGAAGATGAAGCGGCCCCGGATTATGGCAGTGACTGATCCGGTCAAACTGATTGTCGACAATTATCCCGAAGGGGAGACAGAGTGGCTGCCTGTGGTGAACAATCCGGAGAACGAGTCGCTCGGTTCCCGTGAAGTGCCTTTTAGCAGAGAGCTTTATATCGAGAGGGAAGATTTCATGGAGGAGCCGCCGAAGAAATATTTCCGGCTGTTCCCCGGCAATGAGGTTCGGCTCATGGGCGCGTACTTCGTGAAGTGCGAAAGTTACGAGAAGGATGAGGCGGGAAATGTGACGGTGGTGCATTGTACCTACGATCCGGCTTCCAGAGGCGGCAACAGCCCGGACGGACGAAAGGTCAAGGGAACGATCCACTGGGTATCCGCGGCGGAGTCCGTGAAGGCCGAGGTCAGACTATACGAGAATATCATTGACGAGGAGAAGGGCGTCTACAACGAGGACGGGAGTTTAAATCTGAATCCCAATTCTCTGACTGTTTTAAAGGAGTGCCGGATTGAGCCGTCAGTGAAGGACGCGAAGGCATACGAGAGTTTTCAATTCGTCAGACAGGGATTTTTCTGCGTGGATTGCAAGGATTCCAAGCCGGAAAAACTTGTTTTTAACAGAATTGTTTCTCTGAAAAGCTCATATGTCTTGCCGAAATCGGAAAATTAGGGTAAAATGAATAAAGTAAATGCCCGCGAACGAGGAAAACTGAAGGTTTTTCGAGTAGCACTGCGGAATATATATAAATATAACTTGGGGAGGATAAAGAAATGGCAGGACTGTTATCGGGGTTAGAGCAGTTTGGACTGAGCAATCTGGAAAGTATGGATCTCTATGAGACGCAGAAAAAGCCGGAAGAAGGAGGGGAAGGTGGTCAGGCGGCTGCGCACGTTGTGCAGGAGCAGGATTTCCTCTTTGACAAATCTTTTACCTGTCCGCTTTGTGACAGGGAATTTAAGGCGAGAACCGTAAAGATCGGCAAGGCGAAGCTGGCGGGCAGCGATCTGGATCTGCGTCCCAGATATGAGCAGATTGATCTTTTAAAATATGATGTGATCATGTGCCCTTCCTGTGGCTATGCTTCATTGAGCAGATTTTTTAAGTACTTGACTTCTCCCCAGGCGAAGAATATACAGAAGGCGATTTCGGCAAACTTTAAACCGCAGAAAGAGGCGGCGGAGACTTATACCTACGAGGAAGCTCTGGAGCGTTACAAGATGGCGCTGGCGAATGCGATTGTCAAGCAGACGAAAGCAAGTGAGAAGGCTTATATCTGTCTGAAAACGGCGTGGCTTCTGAGAGGGCAGGCCGAGCATCTGGATCCGGCGGAGGAAGGTTACGAGGAGAAGAAGAAACAGTGTCAGGCTGAGGAAGAGGAGTTTTTAAGAAACGCACTGGAAGGATTTCTGGCGGCGAGACAGACCGAGAGCTTCCCTATGTGCGGCATGGATGAGCCTACGGTTGATTTCCTGATCTCCGTGACGGCAATGCGCTTTGAGCAGTATGACGTAGCGAGCCGTCTGATTACGGGGCTTATCACGTCAAAGACCGCAAATCCCCGCATGAAGGATAAGGCGAGGGACGTGAAGGAAATGATTATGAAAAAAATTAAGGAAAAGAATGCTGCAGCCAGAAAATAATAGCATAATAGAACGGCGGAGCCGATGATCCGGCTCCGCCGTTTTTTCGCCCATATCAGCGGTAGGAAAGCGCTTTTAACATATTCAGATAGGAGCAGGATTCCTCATAAAGCATATCCGGATGGAAGGATGAATCCTGAAAACGCGCGTCCATCAGTCCGTCCAGTGTAAAGGTCACCATCTGATCCATCTTTTCGTAATCCACTTCACTTTTAAAGAGAGAGCGGTCGCTCTGGTTTTTCAATACAGCCTGCATATCGCTGAGCACATTTTTCTGGCGCTCGATCGCCAGAAGGGCTTCGCTTACGTCCTCAAGGCGGCAGCGGTCAAGGAACTGCTGCATATAGGGATAGTTCTTGAGCACCTGCATTTTGGCGTACTCCATCTGACGGCGGATCTCAAAGTAATCCCGCTCCGTGGAGGAAACACCTCCTGTCAGTTCCAGTTTCATGAAACGCACACTATAGTCATAGAGGAAGCCGTAAAGGCCGAGCTTACTCCCGAAATAATGAAATAAAAGCCCTTTGCTGATGCCAGCCTCAGCTACAATATCGTCCGTACTGGCATGTTTATAGCCGCCCATGGAAAATACTTTTAGGGCGGCATTGATCATGCGGTCTTGTTTTTCTTTCTTCAAATCAAAAAATTTTTCGTTCATAACTTCCTCAATTCTACATAAATTGACCTTTTTGGTCGAATATAACTATAGCACAACCCCGGGCGGGATTCAATGATCTGCGAAAAACTAGTTCTGACAAAATTTTCAAATACAAGATATTGTGCTTCAAATCGAATTTTAACAAAGTTTTCTCTTTTTTTATACATATTCTCTTTTCATTTTCACAAAATAGTATTAATATAATGTTAATAGGAACTGATACGGTGAAAGGAGAACACTGATGGCGAAAAAATTCGGTAAGGTTTTGATGATGGCAGCGGCTCTTGGCGCCGTAGCGGGTGGTGCGTACTATTACCTGAAGGGAAGGGACGCGTTGCTGGACGACGATTTCGATGACGATGAGGACTTCGACAATTTTGATGATGGACTCGACGAAAGTGATGCAGATCGGAACTATGTGGATCTCGACCTCGGAAAGACGGAGGAGAGCGGAGCGGCAGCGGAATTTAAGGAAGGCATCCAGGCGGCGAAGGCCGAGGCTGCGGATAAGGTTGTCGGGAGTGTGAAGAAAGTGGAAGAGTTCTTCGATGACGACGACGAGAGCGACGGATCGATGGATGCGATGTAGCAGCCGCAAAAGAAAAACAAGCGGTTGCGAAACAGACATTTGTTTTATTGCGAGTGGACATACGGATAACATATATACAGAGGCGGCTCCGGACAGGAACCGCCTTATTTGCGCGATAAGCAGAGTCAGAAAGCGGCAGAGACGGGATGTGTGCATGCACGCAAGACAGTCTCTGCTGCTTTATGACGAGCAACGCGAACGAGAGATGCGAAGCATCTCGAGTCTGCTTACTCGCGCGATAAGCAGAGTCAGAAAGCGGCAGAGACGGGATGTGTGCATGCACGCAAGACAGTCTCTGCTGCTTTATGACGAGCAACGCAAGTCTGTTTATTGCCTCGGAGTACTCCTTGACAAATTTGCGTGGGGGGGGGAAGATGGAGGGTGATGAATTAGCGACAGTGAGACGATTACCGATGACGATCTGACCGTGATGTATTACGGAAAAGATGGGAGTGTCAGGAAACTGGCGCGAACGGATGGCTACACCACAAACGGGTTCTCCCTTTCCACAGAGCAGCCGGGAGAAAAGAAACTGATCGTCACCTACGAGAAAGATGGTACAAAATTAACGGCGGCGATAGTTCTGACAGTTACCTATGGATTGTCCGCCGAAAACACCACTGTCACCCTCCCGTCAGAAACGTATACCTACGACGGACAGCCCAAAACGCCGAAGCCGTCGGTATCCTACAAAAAGGCGGACAACACGACGGTGATAGTGACGGAGGGTACGGACTACACCGTATCCTACCGCAATAACACGGACGCCTGCGAGCAGTCTGCCACGGACAGCGCCGCTCCCACAATTATCATCAAAGGTATGGGCAGCTACAGCGGCACGGTCACGAAGACCTTTGCCATCGGGAAGGCGGCGCCTTCGGAAGAGGAGTTTCACAGTGTCATAGCGGCACAGTGCGCACAGGCGCGGGAAAACAGGAAGATAGATCTGACGGACTGCTTCAAGGACTGCGGAGCAAAGACCGGCTATGAGATCACAAACGTAGTGGATACAGACAGTATCTTTTCCAAACAACCCACTACAGCGCATATAAAGAACGGTGTGCTGACCTATGGTACCAAAGCGACAGAGGAGGGCAAATTTGCTCTCATAAAGATAAAGGTATCTTTCCGGAACTATCAGGATGCCAGCCTGACCGTGACAGTTATCACGATGGCGAAGAAGGAGGCGGTCATCTCCGGCATTGTCATGCAGGACAGCGTGTACAGCGGCACACCCGCCTCATACAGCGGGACAGCGGTGGTGAAGGCGGAGGACGGCACGGATCTTACGGGGAAGGTGTCGCTTACCTACCGCTACAGCGGCACGATGGCAGACGGCACGGCATACCCCGCACAGGGTAGCACGTCAGGCAGCGCTTCGGGTAATGGGACAGATCAGGAGGGCGGAAATGCTGCGGAAGCGCCCGTGAATGCAGGCAGCTATCGGCTGACCGTTTCGGTCAAAGATAATGACCCAGACTATGTGGGAAGCGGAAAATACCCGTTCACAATCGCAAAGGCGGACGCCGTGGTGCGGGCGGAAGATATGGTCGTGCTGATGCAGGCGGGCGGCGGCACGCTTTCCGTGGGACAAAGCGGCGTTGGAGAGAATCGTTTCGGTTATGAGACGTCGGGGCTTCTGAACGGGGATAAGCTGACGACAGACCCGTCCTATACTGTCACGACGGACGAAGAAGGAAAAAATGCCGTTTCCTCGATTGATATTTCAAAGGCGGGCGAGTATTACATCCAGCCGTCGAACGCGGATGCGGGGATGAATTATAACCTGATCTGCAAGCCCGGCATTCTCACGGTTTCGGAGGAGCGGGTGGCGTATACGGTCACCTTTGACGGCATGGGACATTGCGACGGTTTCAGGAAGAGCGGCATCAAGTCCGGCGCGCTGCTGGAGCTCACAGAGGAGCAGCGGACGCCGGCGGCGAAAGAGCCGGGATATGTGTTCGCGGGCTGGTACAGGGATAAGAGCTTTGCCAAAGGGAAAGAGTGGAACTTTGATACAGACACGGTGCAGTCCGACCTGACCCTGTACGCCTGCTGGCTGACTTCGGCGGCGCAGGACGGAAACGGCTTAAAGCTGTGTGTGCAGGAGCTTCCGGATCTGGTCTATACGGGAAGCGCGCAAAAACCGGCGGTGACCGTATATGACAGCGACGGCACGACCTTGTTGAAATCCGGAAAAGATTATACGGTGAAATATGCCAACAATACAAATGCGGTGGCTCTGGATGAGAACGGCCTGCCGAAAGAGGCGGGCGGCACCGCGAAGGTTGTAAATCCGGGGAAGGCAAATGAGCAGCTCACGGATGTTGCCGGACATTTCACCAAGAACTGTCCCTATGTGGTGATTACCGGCAAAGGAAATTATGCGGAGACGATTTATCGAAACTTTATGATCCTGCCGGCGGATATCGCGGCGGCGGACGGGGGAGCATTGGCGGGAGCGGGCGATACGCCCCTTGCGGCGGGCTTTACCTTGAAATACACGGATCAACTTGTGGCGAATCAGACGAAGGAGCAGAAACCGTTCGGCTCCCTGAAATATAAGAAGGCAATGAAAGCGGGGACGGACTTCACCGTGACGCTCGGCGTGGCGCACGGAGAGGGAGCCTTTGGCGCTGGGAAGAATCCCCTTGCCGCAGACTGGACGGCGGAAGGAACGCTGAATGCGAGGAAACAGTATACGCTGCCCGCGATTCCCAAGGGCTATAGCGGCGCTTTCACCCTGACGGTCACCGGACAGGGCAGCTACACGGGCACAGTCAGACGGAAGTTGTATGTGTCTGACAAGCAGAAGCTGATGAAGAACGCGTCCGTCACCCTTGGCAAAAACCAGAAGATATTTGCATACACAGGGGAAGAGGTACTGCTGACACCCGGATACTATAACGCGGAGACAAGGAAGTATCATAAGGTAACGGCGTTCGGCACGATAGACACTGCTGCTGCGGAGAATGCGAACGACATGTTCCTTGTGAAAGCGGGGAAGAACGGAAAGACCGGCGGGGAAAGTCTGGTCTGGGGAAAGGACTACATTATCGACTACGCGGGTACAAACCGCGCGGCAGGCACGGCGACCATGACCCTTACGGGGATAAACGGGTACGTGGGCACGAAGAGCGTCACCTTCAAAATTACAGGCACAGCTTTCAACGCAAAGACAGTTGATGTGAAGGCATATGACAGCACAAAGACATCCGATGCGCAGGCTGACGCCTTCCGTGCCTCCATGCCCTATACCGGAAAGGCAGTGACCCAGAATAAGGTCATGCTGACGACGAAGGTAACGAAGCAGAATCCGGAAGCAAAGGCGCTCACCTACGGCGAGCATTACACCATCAGCTACAAGAACAATGTGAAAAAAGGAACTGTCACCATGACTTTCACGGCAAAACCGGCGTCGGGTTATAGCGGCAGCTTTAAGAAGACTTATAAGATTACGCCGCAGAACTTGTCGAAGGAGAAACTGGCAATAGTGTCACAAAATGGTGCCGGACAGACGCAGGGCGGGAACGCGGTGAAAGCAGCTTATAGTAAGAACGGAGCGAAACTTTCCTTCATCATTACGAACGAAGCAGGGACGGCACTTCGGGAAGGTGTGGATTACACCGTGAAATATAAGAACAACAGTGCAGTGACCACGGCGCAGACGGCGGAAAATAAAAAGCCCCTTATGACTGTTACAGGCAAGGGGAACTATGCGGGGAAGGTGGAAGTGCCCTTTGCGGTCGTGCAGGAATACCTTGCGGGTGCCCTCGACAGAGGAACTGTGACGGTATCGTGCGCGCAGGTGCAGAAGAAGAACGGCATGAAGTTTAAGGACTTCAAGTTTAAGCTTTTGGAGGGAAAGAAAGCGCTCAGTGCAGGTGAGACGAAAGATTATGTCATCGACGAGACGGGCTGCACCCCACAGATTATCCAAGCCTACGCGGACGCGATGGCAGCCGGAACGGCGCTGCCGCAGGAGCCTGTGGTGAAGGTGACGGGAAAGAACGGTTACGCCGGGGGAGCGGACGTAGAAATCCCGCTCGGAAAATACATTTACGACGAGAAGCTGACCACGGCGAATCTGTATGTGATTGTATCGGAAGGAGCCGGGCAAAACATATATACTGGCCGACAGGTCACGCCGGATGCGGCGGTATACTATGGAGATAAGACGGCAGTCAGCGCGGCGAAGAAGGATAAGGAGAAGGACGGGACAAAACTGACTGCGGCGAACGGTAAATACAAGCTGACGAAGCTGACCGGCGCAGCAGGAGAGGCGGACGGTGACTATACTGTAAGCTACGGTGCAAACATCGCGTCGGGGAAAAACAAGGGCAGCGTGACAGTCACCGGGGCAGGAAGATACGGCGGCAGCGTGACGGTGAAATTTACCATCGAGAAGAAAGCAATTTATTAAAGGAAGTCGTTCTCAAAAGAACTGCCCAAAAAGAGGAGGTATCCTTCGTGAGAAGAATGCCTCCTACTCTATTTATTCTAGGGAAACGCTGATTAAATCAGCACTTCCTTAGAGCCTCCGGCGGATGCACACGGATTTGCAAAGGAATGTGCCGTTTCGCGGCGCAAATCCGGTGCGGGAAACGCTTTAATCAGCGTTTCCCTAGACGTTTGTGAAACGCATCTGAAAACTGCATTAATTATACTATTTGTGCAATTTCAACAACGAAGAATGAGTTTCGCAATTGCCTATTATTTATTCGCCTGATACGGCGGGTCGGCGGGATATCCGCCCTTCAATTTCTGCATACCGCGCTGGATGGCATCCCTTGAGTTTCTCCAGTCCGCGTCTTTGTTGCGGTAGTCGAATTTTTCCACGAGCCAGGAGACGTCCTCCGAAAGCCGCGCCATATTTGCCTCCATCAGCGGGAAAACCATATCGTAAAATTCCTTTTTCTCCTTATCGTTCAGACGGCTGTCCGCCGCCTCGCACAGATCGCCGAAGTGGTGCAGACAGAAGCCTTTGCTCTCCTTTACCTTTGCGCGAAACTCGGGGTCTTTTTTGAACATGACAAAAAACGTGTCCAGATAGCGTTCGTAGGTATCCGCATATCGTTTGCAGATATAGCAGGACGTGTCCTTTTCCGCTGCCCAGATACCGATGGCGTTGGTGCGCTCGGTCTGCTTCTTAAACTTATCCTTCAAGGAAGTTTTGCCGGGCGAGAAGGCTTTGATTTTTTCGTGGAGTTCCTGATTCATCTTCTGGTAATGCGTTTTCAGAATCCAGGCGTTGCCAAGCGTGTTGCCATAGTCAAACATTTTCTTGAAATGATTTCTGCAAAAACCCTCCTTATCGGTCTGCTCCCGCACATCGCTTTCCATATAGGAAGAGCCGGAGCCGAGGACAAAATCCAAAAGATCCTGTTCCACATTGCGTTCGATAAAGCAGAAAGGACATTCATCCTGCGCATTTATGGCGTCGTTTAAAGGGATGGTGTAGAGTTTTTCTTTCATAGGCGTGGCTCCTTTCGCGAACAACGGATTGCTGTTATTTCATTCAAGTATAGCACCTTGCGGGGGAGAAGAAAAGAGAAGACGGAGCTTTTGCCATCCGGGAGCAGGATATTCTGGACTGCAGTCTCACGCAGACAGGTATCCTGCTGACACCAATGATCCCTGCGCAGAATATGGCCGGGCTGAAAAAAATTGACGTGCGGATTGAATGCTTTGGCAAATTCAGCATTTATCGAAACGGGCGCTATCATCCGATGAGGAACAGAAAAGAGGAAGAGAGGCTTTCCTATCTTTGCTGCAACGGCAAAAAGGCGGTCAGAAAAAGAAGGCTGGAGGAGCTTATGTGGGCGGAGGCCGAACGGGGCAAAGCCCGGGACAGTCTGTACAAGGTGTGCGCTTTTTTGATCGGGTGGCAGGAGAAGGAGGGGATCGAACTGCCGCTTGCCATATACAGGGAAGAAATTTATTCGGATACGGAGCTGGTAGCGTTGGATCTGCAGAAGTTTTGGCGGTTCCGGTGATTACGCTGATCGCTGCCGTGACGGCGGGTGTGATTGCGCATTTTAAGGTTTCCGAGAAAAAGCAGAATTACAGGAATCTTGCCGAGAGCATGAAGCGCGAGGTGGCGATGTATGAGTGCCGGGCGCAGAAATACGGCAGGGAGAAAACGGAAAACGAGGAGCAGGCAAAGGATATTTTCCTGCAGGCCATCGAAAAGATCATAGAGGACGGCTATCGGAAGAGCAGGGAAGTGGAGACTGCCGAGCAGAGTATTGCGGAGAGTTAAGTGTAGATGCTATACTAATGATATATAAGTATACAGAGGATACGATTATGCATACAAACATTCCTAATGTAAATGAAGACCCGGCAGGCATTCTTTCGCAGGTGAAATGCTTTGCGCTCGATATGGACGGCACGATTTATCTGGGCGAGCGGTGGATTGACGGCGCGAAAGCGTTCCTGGAGCGCATAGAGGCGTCCGGGAGAAGCTATGTCTTTTTGACCAACAATTCTTCCAAAAACGCGGCGGTATATGTGGAGAAACTGGAGCGGATGGGACTCTCCGTGGGGGAGGAAAAAATCGTCACCTCGGGACAGGCGACGATCCATTACCTGAAATGGCATTTTCCCGACAAGAAAGTTTTTCTTTTGGGCAATGCGCTCTTGCGGGAGGAGTTTTTGCAGGAGGGCATTGTTCTTGAGGAGGAAAATCCCGATGTGGTGGTGACGGCCTTTGACACGTCTCTTACCTATCAGAAAATGTGTAAGGTCTGTGATTTTGTGCGGGCGGGTCTGCCTTACCTAGCCACTCACCCGGATTACAACTGCCCCACGGAGGACGGTTTTATTCCGGATGCCGGGGCCATCCACGCCTTCATCCACGCCTCGGCTTTCCGTTATCCGGACAGGGTGATCGGCAAGCCGAACGGAGATATCATAGACTATTTGACTACTAGGGTCAATGTCGAGAGAGAACGCATTGCCATGGTGGGAGACAGGCTTTACACGGATATCGCGGCGGGCAGGAACCACGGGTTACAGAGCGTGCTTGTTTTGAGCGGCGAGGCAGCGTTGGAGGACGCATGTAATTCAGAGATAAAACCGCATCTCATTTTTTCGTCGGTGCGGGAGATGATCCCGTTTTTGTAGGAAGAGCGTTTTATTCCCGCGGGCAACGAACCAAAGTCGTGCTTGCATGACCTTGGCGACTGCCTGCGGCGGGATTTTTGACGGAACACGAAAGGCGAAAGAAGGCGGATTAAGAACCGCGGCGGGCGGTCAGACGGGAGAAAGAGGAACGATTGATGAACATACAGGCGCAGATATGCGGAATTATTTTACTTGTTATCATGTTTTTGTTTTACAAAAGGTACGAGTCGCTGCGGCTGAATACCCAGATCGGGTTTCAGGTGCTTATGCTGTGTATGCTGCTCTGTATCTTTTTGGACATGCTCTCCATCTGGGCGATCGTGCGGCTGCTTCTGGATCACAGAGGGGCGGTGCATGTCATCTGTAAGGCGTACCTGATGTCCATTGTGCTGGTAGGCTTCGCCGGGCTCTGGTACGAGTGCACGGATGTGTATGAGGATAAGAAAAAGCTTCGGCGGGTGGCAATAACCGGGGGCGTGGCATGGCTGTCGTGCTGTTGTGTAATCGTAAGTCTGCCGCTTGGCATTTACAAGATGGGCAGAGTGGTTTATACGGCGGGATCCGCCGTGATGGTGACCTATTTCTTTACAGGCATGTTTATCCTTGTGAATATCGTCTTTACGCTGGCAAAGCGGAAGGAGGCAAACCACAGGAGAAGTCAGGTGATTCTGTCATGGCTGGCGCTTTGGCTGGCGGCGGCGGTGGTGCAGTTTTTCAACAATGAGCTGCTGCTTGTGGGCTATGCCGGCGCGTTGGGTGTGCTGGTGATCTTTTTCAGACTGGAAAATCCCGAGTATCTGACCGATGCCGTGACGGGGCTGTTTAACCAGGACGGTCTGCTTCTCTACGCGAGAAAGCTCTATAATGAACAAAAGCCGTTTTCCCTCATGTCAATCTGGTGGAATCTGGGCATCAGCCGGGCCGACGAGGGAGCCAGGGAGCAGGCGGTGATGGCGGCCTTTGCCAAACGGCTTCCGAAGCTTGACCACACGAGAGTGTTCAAGATGGCAGACGACGAGGTGTGGATGATCTTTGAGGACATGGAGCATGTGGAGGACACCGTCGAGAAGGTCAGAAGCTTTGTGGAGTACGGAAGGAGAGAGCTGGGTGGCATGGCGCAGGCTGCCTTCACCTATATGCCGGATGCGGCTATGGTCGGCGACTATCAGGAGATGGTGCACCTGATGCAGTATGCGAGGTGGAAGAGCAGTGACCACAGCACGTCCAATTTTAAGCAGGTGGATATGGATTTCGTAGAGCAGATGCGAAAGGAAAAGAGCATGGAGCAGATGCTGGACGAGGCCATGAAGGAGGATCGGATTGAGGTCTTTTACCAGCCTATTTTTTCTACCAGAGCGAAAAAGTTTGTGAGCGCGGAAGCGCTTGTGCGGATGCGGGACCGGGACGGCAATCTGGTGCCGCCGGGCGCCTTTATCTCCGTGGCGGAGGCCAACGGCAAGATTCTGCAGCTCGGGGAGATTGTGTTTGAGAAAGTGTGCCGTTTTTTTACAAAGGAGCAGCTGGAGCAGTACGGGCTGCACTACATAGAAGTGAACCTGTCGGTGATCCAGTGCGGCTACCCGGGGCTGGCGGACGATTACATCGGGATCATGGAAAAATACCAGATCAATCCCAAATACATCAATCTGGAGATCACGGAGTCCGCGTCCATGGCGGCGAAAAAGACGCTTCTTGAAAATATGCGCAGATTGATGGAGTACGGCGTGTACTTTTCGCTGGATGATTTCGGCACAGGGCAGTCTAATCTGAATTATATCGTGGACATGCCGGTCAATATTGTGAAGTTTGACCGGGAGATGAGTCAGGCGTTCTTCCGGGATGAGAAGGCAAAGTACGTGATGAACGCGGCAATGCAGATGATCCACGGCATGAAGCTCAAAATAGTGTCGGAGGGAATCGAGACCAAAGAGCAGTATCTGGCAATGGAAGAGCTTTCCATCGACTATATTCAGGGTTACTATTTCTCAAAGCCGTTACCTGAGGCGGCGTTTCTGGCATTCTTACAGAGCAGGCAGTGACACGGGCTATGCGGCGGGCAGGGAAAAACTTCTCTGCCCGCCTTGCTGTGCGCGCCAGCAGACGCTGCTTATGCGCTCATGTGCAAAATGCATAAATGATCTGCATAATTTCTATGTAAAATGGCAAAGATGGAATATATAGGCAAATGTCAAACTAATTTCTAAAAATTATTTGGTTTAATGCACGTTTTTACGTTTTACACAAGTTTTGGTGCTTTCTTAATGGAATTTATTGCGCATATTGTATATTTTTGCGCGACTTTGAGACCGTCCTGCGGCGGTCTCAAAGGGTGGCATCCTCTACGTTTTTCCGAACGTTCGGAAAACTATGATATGCCCAGGCTGTTTTTGTATTCATTTGCACTCATGCCGTTGAACTTACGGCGGGGGTAACTGTTTACCCAAGCCGTGATATGTTCCCATTCTTCCGGCGTATAGGCTGAGAGGTCGCCGCCTTTTTTCACCCAGCGTCTTACGAATCTATTCTGGTTTTCGTTCTGTCCACGTTCCCAACTGCTATAAGGATGGCAGAAAAAGACCTGTGTGCGTTGCTGTCCGGGAGCGGTCACACTACGATCTATCAATGAGCCGTCACCAAATTCCGCGCCGTTATCAGCGGTGATTGTCTGAAATTTCTTTTTGAAAGCATCCAAGCCCATGCCTTTTTCAAGGTTATCCAAGGCTGATATGACGCTCTTTAGGGTGCGGTCTGCTATGCTAATATAGTATTCTTCCAAGGTTTTCCGCTCTGTGAGGACAAGGAGCGCGGTTTTGCTCCGGCAACACTGTCCGCTGTATACTGTGTCTATCTCCCAATGCCCATAGCTTTCCCGATCCTTTATGCATGCCGGGCGGTGGATGATGGATTTTTCCGGGGGCTTGCGGTAACAAGGGCGTTGTTGCGTTTCCTTCTTTTTCTTCTTCTTTTTGTTTGCCTTGATGTACAAATCTTTGTCTGACACGCCGGGGATTAATCCAAGGTGGATATACTTATAAAGCGTCGTCTCGCACATGCTGGGAGCATCCGGCGTTTCTTTTTTGAGTGTCTGTAGCACGGCATAGGGGCTGTAATGCTTTTCTTTTATAAGTCCTGAAATGCGGGACAATAGGGGCTGGTCGCCAGTAAGCTTGTACTGTATGCCTTTGTTATGTCCGCGCTCTATTGTCTTGCGCTGTGCCACGTCGGCACAGTATTCTTTGCGGGTGCTGTAGTCATAGTTAAGGAATGTAACCGTGCCTTTTCCTATCTCCTTGTAGATTGTGGTGAAATGCTTGCCGAGAGTTTCGGCTATCAATTTTGGGGATGTGCCTTTTTTCAGTTCCTTTTCGATATAGAATCTTTCCTCGTATGTAAGATGTCTGCCCATCCTTTACGCCCCTTTCCCTTGCAGTATATCGGAGCCTAGCAGAAAAGCCCCGTACCGTCAACAAGCAATCTGTTTACAAGGTAGTTGTTGACTGCACGGGGCTTTCCTGCTAGGCGGGGAAAAGGTAAAAGGGCAAGCCCTTTTTTGATTTTATCCCCCTGCACCCCCAAGGGGAAGATTTGCTGTGCCTATGTTATGCCTATGGAGAGGTGAGGGTCACCCCTCCATATATTTACTTTTATTGGATGGTCTTTGCTGTTCAAGCCTTCCCCCGTTGGCAAGGGACAAACGGCGGAAATGCGCACGTTATGCCACAGCGGTAACATTTTAAGTCCCCCCTAAATCCCCCGCTGGGGGACTTTTGTTTGTTAGCGGCGGCGTTTTCCGAACGTTCGGAAAATCATTTTTACCTTATCTCGTAATAATTGATCTGCTGGTGTGCATCGGGGATGGTCACCGACTTGCTGTAAGTGATGCTTGAGCCGTAGACCTTTAAAAAGTCTTCTTCGTCTATAATGAAATATTGCGGTTTTGCGCGGTTTATGTTCCGGCTTGCATAGTAGCGATGTTTCTCTTTCAAGAAATTACCCGTTTCTTTTGTGATGTACTTGGTTATGTAGCTTGATACGCACTCCGTGTCGTAGACACGTGTTGCGGTGGTATAGCCCCATTTCCAGTTGAGCACGTTGTAGATGGGCTGCCCGTCCTTGGTGTCGTGCCCGCTGTATTTAAACCTCAGACCGTCACAGCCGGATAAAAGACCATGAAAATGATAGTGTTTTTTATCGGCATGGAGTTCCGGCACAATGAGATATTTCAAGTCAGGGCATTGTCTTTTCTGTAGATTGTTAAGAAATATCCTTAACCGACGGACGATAACGTCGTAATCACTTGCATCCGTTTTTTCCCGGTCAAATGTTAGGGTGATGAACCAGTCCCAGACGTTGGAGCGTGATATGTTATAGATCCTGTTTTTTGTGCCGAACAGGCTTACTTTTTTGCAATGTTCTTCTTCCTCTTTTGTCCTGTCCTCATTCTTGTATGATTTTGTGAAATTGACGTTCATATCCGCTTCTACCTCCAAATCTTCGTACTCTTCATTCCCTGAATCATCTGACCGTGTGATAGTTCTTTTATAGATTGTGACGTGCTGTCCCGTCGGGTAATCATACACACGGCAGTTATATTCCATGATTTACCCCTTTTTCCAGATTTTTCAAAATGTGACTCTAAAATATTGCTATTGTCAAGTAAGCAAACCCCTGCGGGGCTTTCGTTAGTGTTATGCTCTTTCATGACAGCTCCGGCGCCGTCCGGGCATCAGTTAACCGCCTGCGAAGTATTCTCGGCGGTTCCCTGCTGCCCGAACGTCTTGTAGCTGTCATAAAATTCATAATACTTCCGTTCGCCATGGAAGTACTTTGCTTTCACCTTCGCATCTTTCTTCTTGAGACCATATATACGCTGGATGTAGATGAAAAGCTTGCCGCCGGAGAGTACGCCGAGGACACGGCCTAACAGCTTGTAATTGTTTACGCATCTGTGCTCGTACTCAAACTGGAGGATGTGCCGTATCTGCTTGTCTATGACGGTATCATCCTGTGATATGAGGTAGACCTCATAGCCGTATTTCCTGTGTTCCCTGAAAAAACTGCACCATTTAAGGCGGTCTTTGCGGTTCCATGAACGGGGGTTAAAGAGTTCCTGGCATTCGTCCAGGACTAGAAGGGTCTGTCCCTCTCTCATCTGCCCTTTACTGTTCAATTTATGGTAGTTTGCGGCAAACCCGTACAGCCCTTCTATGTATGAAAACTTATCGTCCGGGGGTACGTGCATCCGGCCTTTGTCGTCTTTATACGGCCTGTATGCTGAGTTTAAAAGGTCTGCGTTAGAAGCATAGATGAATATGCCGCGCTTTCCCGGGTGCTTTTCGTCCCATCTTTTGTAGATGCTCTCGTTTATCTCAAAGTTTGCGATAACGTTCTTTCCCTTCTTTAACTGTTTGTCAATGACCATTGCCATATGCAGGGACTTGCCACTGCCCGGCGTGCCTGTGAAAAAATGTACCATATTTTCCCTTCCTTCCTTTTCCGAACGTTCGGAAAATCTTTTCTCATCAGATGATGTTTATGAGGATATCAATGAGCTTATCGAGTATCATTTCCTTTACCAGCTTGAATGTGTAGTAGGCAAGGATACAGCCTATCCAGCTTAAGGTTATGGTAGAGCATATATCAAAGGGCACGAACCAGTTAAGGTAACTGAGGAAATCGCCGTCAAAGGCTGTGCTCTCCGTGATTATCTTGATGGGGGATGATGGGAGGATGTTATATAATGCCATGAGTGCCGTTTTTATCAGTGATATCATTTCTTACCTCCTGTGTCTATTACTTTTGTGGTCATGCTTAAGATGCCGTATGCATAGATGATACTCAGCATCCCGCGCATGATGGTTGACAGATATTCATACTGTGACATGTCAATTTCTATATATTCTTCTATGCCGTAGCTCTCTATCACGATCGGAAGTTTGAAGACAGGAGCCTGCGGTTCCGCTGACAGGAGCGTTACAAGGGCAGCCATGTCCCACGGGATAGAGAACGGGAACCTGTCCGTGAGCATGTCTGCCGCATCACCGAGGGAAGAGGCGGCAGTACCGATAGCCGCCGCCGGGGCTGTGAGGAAGTCTTTTAAGAAGGATGCAATATCGGCAAGGGCATCCAGACCGTCGAACACCGTATCTGCAATAGTCCAGCGCCTTATACTCTTTAACGTGTCCAGTATCTCGTCAAGTGTTTCCTGTAGCTTTGTGTTGACAGTGCCGGAAATCGTATCAAATATCTGGGAGACCTTTTTATATATCTTTTCAAGCCAACTGTTCGTTGTGGTGAGGTCAATACTTCCACCTGTTTCGCCGGTATGCCCAATCAACCATTCAAGAAGCTCTTTCAGCTTCTCGTCTATGTCCTTACCTGCTTTGTCCAGGTCGTCAAGTTTATCCCTGATTCCTTCCAGCTTTTCCGTAAGCACGGTTATGTCCCCGCCGTCATATGTACCTGTATAGGAAGAGGATTCATATCCGCCATTCTGTCCGTAATTGTATGCACCAGAGAAATCCCCAGAACGGAGTCCCTGCTTTAAGCCGTCTAGGCTGTAATAAATCGGTATGCTGGATGATTTTGCCGATATATAACACGTACCTTTACTAACATTGAAATATCCTAAACTAAGATGATCGAATTTATATTTTTCTAATTCTTGTATCGTTCCATCACCACGAGTTATTTTTAAACTTGTTTCATTGTTAATTGGAATAAAATAACCGTCTATAAACTGCTGGCTATTCATTCGAATAATATCTTCATAAGGTTCCCCGCCCCAATTTAAATCATAATAAGTATAAAATTCATCAAGGCTTTTACTATAAAATATGATATGTCCCATAGTCTCGTTAAAACTTCCATGGGTGTAATCATTTCTTATAAGCACGGCGCAAGGTAAAGAGGTGCAGATATTTTTGTATTCCTGCCTATGCATATATGAATATTCTCCCGGCGTATAACTGTATTCATACATAGTGGCGGAAAAATCCGGGAAACAGTAATAACCGTCCTGTCCCGGTGCCATGGTACCGTCAAACTTCATACCGTTTTCCTCGTTATACTGCTTATAGGCCTGTAGGACTAGGTTTATAAAGTCCGCTGAGATTGTCGTAGTGCCGTCTTCCTCATTCTGTGTGATGTAGTCGTAAACGTCAAAACCTGTGCCTGCTAATTTTTCCAAAAATGGGATCAAAAGAGCAGGAGTAAGAGTACCACCAGAAAAAAATATACCCGCCGCCGCACCAGCAATATAAATTGCATCCTCTAATAAATCTCCATAGGTAGTTTCTGCATGGACGGGCACTTGATACGACATAAATAAACTGGAAGAAAGAATAAACGTACAGCATAAAAATATAACTGTTCGTTTAAACATCATATTTTTTATCATCTTCATAAGATACCCCCAATAAAAAAACCGGGCGGTTATTTACCGCTCGGTGTCGAAATCAAATCTTGAATACTGTTTCAAATAAAAGTTTTCCTGCTGTAGTAGTTTTATCTCATTCTTTAAACGTTCATGGTCTGTTTTAAGATTATCGTATTTTAATTTTATCTTGTAATAGCTATAAGATGAAATTAAAATACCGATCGATGTAATAAGAACTAAAACTCCTATCTTCTCCATACAATCCCCCCTTTTCTACAGGGAATTATAACACCGATGTACAGTTTTTGCAAATATTCAGTTTTTCATATATAAAAAAACAATAAGCACTCCTGCTAAAAAGGAAAGAAGTACCAGAAATATGGAAGGTAATAAAAAATACTTAAGTGTAAATTTTATAATTACTTTATCTGTATATGACATGTTTTATCCCCCTTTTTGTTTTATGCGTGTACCATTCCGTTACCCCCAACCCCCTTGCCCGCACATAGGCGGCGTGAAATACCCCCGCCAAGTGCCCCTCCCAAGGGGGCTATTATGTTATGGCTTTTCTTTGCGCTTTTATAAGGACGGTGTAGCGGCTTCTCTCTACTGGAAGATTTCCTTGTTAAAAGCTGTAAGTGTTCTCCGTAGGGCGTAAGATGTAATGCTCCTACCCCTTGCAGGGTATAGGGGTGCTTTTAGCTATGAGGGGATAACCGCATTACACGCCCTGATTTCTGGTTATAGTTGGTGCGGGCATGGACTGCCAAGGGTACAGCCGAAGTCATTACCGTTATCCCTAAAAAAATCACAGTCTTTGCACGGGTTTTCCGAACGTTTGGAAACTGTTTGGGATGAAAGCCATTCCAGCAACATAACCCAGGCAAGCCCTTTAACACATGGATTATCAAGATAACAACGCTTTATTTCATGGTCATAATATTCACAATGAAAACATGCACTTGATTCCTCAGACAAAAGAAAATCCGCTATTTCTTCGTCAGTCATGTTTCTTATTACGTCACCGTATGTCATTATTTTTACCCCTTTCTGTTTTTTTCCGAACGTTTGGAAAATGTTTCCTTAAGTGCTTTCTTATAAGCCGGAACAGGAAGCCTAATACAGTCCAGATGACATCTGCTATACCGCAAAAACAACCATACAGGCATTTTCCCGTGAATACGCCGAAAGCGATGGCTAATAAGATGTAGGTAGTTACATCCACCATTTCGGGGTATGTAAGTCCGGCTATTTCAAAAAGTTTTACCATTGTAGCTTGCTCCTCCAATCTTTCCCATTATCCTAAAAATACATATGCGCTTTAACCGTTCGTATAACTTAGGGTGGCTTACCATAACACATGCGATATGTACTATGAGCGCAAGGCGTACACCCATTAACCCCCAATTATCCATTGTGTTTCCCTCCATTCAAAACGGGCACTCTGCACCCACGTTCTGCCAATCACTACATGTTTCCTGCCTTTCATGTGCCGCCTTTTCCTCTGCCCAGATGGCGGCAAGGCGGCTGTTTATCAGCGCGCTTACTTTTTCCAGTGGCTCCCCGGCTTTCAGGCGGTCGGTGAAGTCGTAATCCGGCATCTTTCCGTAACGCGCCGCATAACTGTAGTCGATAGGCTTGAAGCGTAGCCGTGCTCTTCTAGCCATGGTAAACTTCCCCCTTGAAATCTGCCTGCATTGCGTTGAAGATTGTGACCGCGTTCTCCGGGTAGTTGCATGACACGATGTGCTTACCGCCGAGCATAACATCATAACAGAGGGGACGCACACACACGGACAATTCCGTGCTTGCGTTGATCTTCGTTGATATAAGTTTGGGGCATCCGGCATTGATAAGTATTTCGTTTATCTCCCTCTGCATGTCTTCCGATTCCCTTACCATTCCCATTTCCGTTTTCTCCTCTCATTCTCCGTCCAGCCACCGCTTGAAACGGGTAACCTTCTCGTTTATATCATCCTCTTTCCCTGCCAGCCATTCGGACAGGAAGAGTTTTACCTTCCAATAGATGTTATCTAAGAATCCCATGCCTTTCCTCCTGTGTAACGGAAAAAGAGAAAGCCCGTGCCTCCTCTTTTCCGTTACTGTCCTCAGGCACCGCTTAGCTTGCGATCGCCTTGAAGAAACCAATGCCCAGCCGTGCCGCCATCACGATACCCGCGATACCAAGGCCTGCGGGCAGTGCTACCGCAAACATAGCGAGCACGTCAGCCTTGATAGAGTCCACTGCCGTGGAAAAAGCTGTCTTCATTGCCTCCGACATTCTATTTCACTCCTTTCCCTGTGAAAGCTGTTACTTTGTATTCAAAAGGGCTAACACCCTGAATACCGCAAATCCTGCAAGGTGCAGGAGAGTGCCGACCGCTACACCAACGGTCACACCCGGTATAACTGTTACCGCAAAGATACCTTCTATGGTTTCCCTGACTACGGTTTCGGATAACTGCATTACATCCATGTGTCCCTCCTTATAAGCGCATACGCCCGAAAAAGATATCTGCAATCTTTAGTCCTACGATAGTGGCCACGGATATACCTAACACCAGAAGGGCGATAATGATACTCACAAGCCAAGAATTGGACTTTTCCATGTAGGCAATGGCCTGCGTCTGGTAAGCGGCAGTTTCCGAGTAGATGCTGTTCATGGAAACCGACATACCTTCCAGCATGCCACGTATCTCTGCAAGCGTCTCCACCGTGGCCGCATCCGTTACCGCTGTAGGGACTTCCGGCACGGATGTATCTACAGCGGAGTCTGTTTCTTCCTCTGTCTCTTCGTTATCCCCTGTGTAGCCCTTTAAGAGTTCCACGAGTTCACCCACGTCCACGGACGGCGGGGAGTCCGTCTCCCCGTCTCCTGTGCCGTCTGCGGGGATATCCCCAGCGGCGTCCTCCGCGCCGTCTCCTGTAGTGCTTTCGGTGCTTTCTTCTGTGTTATCCTGCGGATCATCCGGGTAGCCGGACTCATCCGCGCTTTCTTCCTCTACGCTGTTCTCTGCGCCGTCGTAAACTTCTTCATTGCCATAATCTTCCATGCCGTGTACCTCCCGCTATATACGCCAGCTGAGCAATACAACCAGCGTGTCGGAGAGCGTGGCGTAAGTCGTGGCAAACGCACAGCCTTTCCCGTTGAGTTCTGCCGCCGCCCGTGCAAGGTGCAGGCTGATACGCTCCGCAAAGGCTGAGTCACTTTCCTCTACGTCACGGGAAAAGGCCAGTACTTCGAAACATGTAAAGCCGCCACTTTCCCGGGGATAATGCCGGAACGTGATGCCTGGCACTTCTGCGGGGATGCCGGAGACTGCGGGAACCCCGGAGGCTTCCGGCTTGCCAGCTTTCCTGCGGATGCTGGGAAAAAGCTTATACTTTACGACAAAATATACGAACATGATAACAACAAACGTTATGATGAAATATTTCATGTATTTTCCTCCTGTACTGCCGCGCATTATCTGTCACGGCGGTTCTTCCAGCGCACAAATGCGATATAGCCCAAAGCTCCGATGACAAGTACCGCAAAGATAACGCCGTCAATGATCCACATCATTTCCTTAAAAGACATCCTATGTCCTCCTTTCCGTTTTGATAAAGCCCACATTCCCCCAAACCCCCGGACAGTGAAGAAATACATATGCAGGCCGGGGTTACCGGCTGACAATGTAAGCATCCTCACGATACGTTTTGCCCGGAACCCCTGCGCCCATGGGTTCCCGTTCCGGGCAATCGGCTAAAAAGAAGCCGACCACTTACATACGGGCACTTACGTGCGGCACCCAAGGAAAAAGGGGAGGGTGCAGGGCGGCAGGGTATCGGTTCTGCTTTCCTGCCGTGTGGGGCGGGGGAGGGGCTGTGTTTTCCGAACGTTCGGAAAATGTGGGGCTTGGTTTTGCTGGTTTGCATTACGTTTGGAAATGTGCTATGTTATAGCTATGTACTTTACAACCCATTGCCGGGGGCATTATGCTTGCCCTAGCCAACCCCCGGCAAAAGATAAAAAGGAGGTGAAACCATGCCATCGTCAAATATGTACCCGCTCCATATAGTGCTTAACGATTGCTTTATCCCTTTGTACTCGGGGATTGCAAAGGCAATCGTTCTTGTCACAATGCTTGTACTCCTGCGAATCATGGACAATGCTTTTTGCAGGCTGATTGACCGTGTATCCAGAGCCTGACAACGGCATTTTCACCGCGATAAAATGAGGGATGCAGACTCACCAGTCAGCAACACTCACAATATCCAGTTTTGGGAAGTGTCCCCTATACCCGCGCACAGCAAGCACAGGGGACGGTACAAAGGTTTATGATAAGTGCGGATATGCACGAATCACCTTATTTTGCCGCCTTTTCAGGGGCGGGAGTAGATGCAGGTGCGGACTTCTCAAAAGGCCGCCCGTTGACGGAAACGATCTGTAAAAGACTGTCCACCCTGAAAGACTGGTACTTATCGTCATATGACGTGCAGAACCGTACCTCAACCAGACCGTCAGGGATGGCGTTATAGACATCCTTCGAGACCATGAGGTTTGTGGCCTGCCCGTTCTGCATCACGGCCACACGGTAATATGTGTTTTTGCCGTCCGTTGATGTCGTAGGCTCTGCCTTGCCGACCACTGTAATTTTCGTTTCGTTGTAAATCTTCATTCTGTTTTCCTCTCTTTCTCTACGATAAAATGTTGTATGTTCAATATTATGCTTATCGTCGCTGTCATGCGGCGGTAAAACCTTACTCTTTCTTCTTTTTGGATGGGAGACTGTAGGAGACTTCTATAACTGCATCGGGGTGCTGTCTGAACACACGTGCAACGTGTTCACCGATCTTTCCGGCTTTCGCGTCAAAGTCTTCCTTTCCCTTACACTTGATGAGTATGTCGGAAATGAAAGTTGATTCCACGTCTATGACGTTGCTGTCCCCTGTGCCGCTGTCTTCCCCTTCCCCTTCCGGGATTTCGCCGTCACCTTCCGAAAGCTCGGGGGGGGCTTTCCCTTCCAGACCCTTTACAAACTTTTTGATTTCGCGGACACTCATTGTCGGCTTGAGGCTGTCAATCTCCGATTCCGTCAGGTTGACCATAAGGGACAGCTTCGAAACGCTGAAATCCTTAACGCGTTTTTCAAAGGATTCTTTGAGCACGCCTTTTTCGTCACGCTCTGCAAACCTGTCCACTACGGCGATCAGACTATAACATGTGGATTTCTGGTAGCCAAACTTTTCAGCGGCATACTCAACGATAGTGGGGTAGCCATCTGCCTTGAAGGCCTGTTTTGTGTTGATCCAGTGCAGGTTGAAAGCAATGCTTTCAAAGCTGGAGTCAATCTTGTTGATACTGCTTTTAATTGCTTTTGTACGCCGCTGGTACTCTGTGAGTATCTCTTTGCTGAATGCGTCCGTGGACATGGTGACCGTTGTCTCTTCCTTCTTATCCTCTGTCTTTGCAGGGGCGGGGGATGCTTTTTCTTTCTTAGCATCTGCCTTTGCAGGAGCAGGGGTTGCCTTTAACTTTTCCTTTGCCGGGGCCTTCTTTGCGGCCGGTTCTGCTACGGGTTTCTTGTTTTTATCTAAATTTACCGACATAATCGCGGCGGTAACGGATGCGGTATCGTTCTTTGCTTTTGTCGTTGTCATATTATGTACCTTCCTTTCCTTTTTCCGAACGTTCGGAAAAACTGTATTGTGGGAGGGGGAGAGCCCCCCCCCTCTGCGTCAATCTTTTTGAAACATGTCGAGAGAGACACCTTTTTTGAGGTCTTCGATATCTCCTTTTAATTCATTTATAGATGACTGAAGTCTCATAAGCTCAGTTTCCTTTTCCCTCATAATATGAGAACGAGAAACCATGTCAGAGATAACAGACATACCAAAATCTACATAAATCTTAGCTATTTGTTCTTTGCCGTTTACCTCACTGATTGCGGGATGCCATGTGTAGACAAATTCTACAGACCTGTAATCGTTATCGGAAATGCCCGCCTTTACGCCTTTTATACCTTCACTTTCAAAAACTGCCTGCACTCTGTCCAAAAATTCCTGCTTAGTCATATCCTTTATACCTTCCTTCCCTTTTTCCGAACGTTCGGAAAATCTGTATTGTGAGAGGGAGGGGTGCGCCCCCCTCTGTGCCAATCTTTTCAAAAAATCTCATCGCGGATCTGGTCAACTACATCTGTACAATGAAGAATTGATAAATCCGGATAACGACCAGCCAGACGATAAAAGACCGCCGAGCCAAAAAAATCATCTTCTTTAAGAGAACCTTCTTTAATACATGTTCTTAAATAATTCAAAATTTCCATCTTTGTCATACTTTGTACCTTTTCCTTTCCCTGTGAGTTTTCCAAACGTTTGGAAAACCGTTTGTTTTTTGGGGTTGTGCACTTCCTCATTCCTTATAAATTCATTATAAAGGAAACAAAGATGGAATATATATGAAAAATGCTATTGCAAAAATTGCACAGAGGTTATATACTTAATCCAAGAAAACGGAAACGTTACCGACAACGATACCGAGATCGTTACCGCAAACGTTACCAAAACAACAAACCAACATTTCAATTACTGAAAGGGAGAGGGAAAAACAATGAAAAAGAAAATTGTTAGCACAATGCTTTGTGCAGCGATGATTACAACCATGTTAGCAGGCTGCGGCGGCGGTTCTGACGACGGCGGTGCAGCACAGGCTCCGGCAGCGGATGATTCCGCGACAGAAGCTCCGGCAGCGGACGACAGCGCAGATGCCGGTGACGCAGCGGCTCCGGCAGCAGGCGGCGGTTCGGTTTACTGGCTGAACTTCAAGCCCGAGTCCGACGAGGTATTGCAGGAGGTTGCTTCTGATTACACGGCAAAGACCGGCGTTGAGGTAAAGGTAGTAACCGCGGCTTCCGGCACATACTCCACCACACTGTTATCCGAGATGGATAAATCCGCGCCTCCGACACTGTTTGTCATCGGTAACCAGGCCGGTGTGAAAGACTGGAAAGACTACGCGCTGGATCTGAACGGCACGGCGATCGCAAACGAGCTGAACACAGACGCTTACAATCTTTATGATGAGACAGGGAAGTTGGTTTCCATCGGTTACTGCTATGAGTGCTACGGCATCATCGTAAATCCGGATCTGATCGAAAAAGCAGGTCACACCATGGATGAGATCAAGAACTTCGACGGCTTGAAGGCAGTGGCAGAGGACATTCACGCACGCGCAGGCGAGCTTGGGTTCGACGCTTTCTCCTCCTCCGACATGGATGATTCTTCCTCCTGGAGATTTACGGGTCATATGGCGAACCTCGAGTACTACTATGAGCAGGAGGGAACGGCCTGGACAGAGTGCCCGCCTACCATCTCCGGCAAGTATATGGACAACTTCAAGAACCTGTATGACCTTTGCATCAACAACAGCCTGACAGATCCCAAGGAGCTGGCAACCGGCGGACATGACGCAGAGAACGAGTTTAAGACAGGTCAGGCAGCGTTCTTCGTAAACGGTTCCTGGGAGTATGAGGCAGTTAAGGCGGATGTGCCGAACGCAACGATGATCCCTTACTACTGTGGCGTTGCAGGCGAGGAAAAGGCAGGTTTGAACTGCGGTACTGAGAACTGCTGGGCAATCAACAGCAAGGCTTCCGCAGAGGATCAGCAGGCTACCATGGACTTCATGGTTTGGTGTGTAACCGATCCCGATGCGTCCCGCAAGCTGGTAGACACCTTCGGCGTTATGCCTTACAAGTCTGCGGCAGAGTCCACAAACGGATTCCTGGCAGCAGCTGACAAGTACACGGCTGACGGATGCTATGTCATGAACTGGGCAACCAACTTCCAGCCTAACGTAGACTCCTACCGTGCAACTCTGGTAAGCGCCCTGAACCAGTACAACGCAGATCAGTCCGATGCAAACTGGGAGATCGTACGCACCGCATTTGTGGACGGCTGGGCAACAGAGTACAACGCAGTAAATCAGTAAACGAAAAAAAGAATAGATAGCAAAAAATTCAGACTGATGTAACAAACATGCGGCGGGGCGGTTTTATCCGCCCCGCCCTTTCATAAATCTGGGGGTGACACCATGAAAAGCAAGAAAAAAAACGCCACGAATTCCCTTCAAAAAGCGACAAAGCGCTGGGGACTTCTCTTTATGGGGCCTGTACTTATCGCATTTTTCATCGGGTTTATCTGGCCTTTTATTCAGGGTATCTGGCTGTCCATGTGCCAGTTCCGTTTGATTTCCGACGCGAAATTCATTGGCTTCGGCAACTATGTGAAGACCTTTCAGGATGCTTCTTTCCGCCATGCGTTCTGGTATACGGCAATGTTTGCGGTCGTATCCCTTGTCTTCATCAATGTGCTGGCTTTTATCGTGGCATATATTTTGACGCTGGGAATTAAGGGCAGCAATCTGTTCCGTACCGTATTCTTTATGCCAAACCTGATCGGCGGTATTGTACTGGGTTATATCTGGTCGATGATCTTCGACGGTATCCTCGGCCGCTATCAGACATCCATTCTGTTAGAGAGCAAATACGGCTTCTGGGGACTGATTATTCTGATGTGCTGGCAGCAGATCGGCTATATGATGATTATTTATGTAGCAGGGCTGCAGAACGTGCCCGGCGATATTCTGGAGGCGGCCCGCATCGACGGCGCGACTTCCATGCAGACGCTGTTTAAGGTAACGATTCCCAACGTGATGAGTTCCTTTACCATCTGTATGTTCCTTTCCCTGACAAACGGTTTCAAGCTGTTTGACCAGAACCTGGCATTGACCGGCGGCCAGCCGTTCGTCATCCAGCCGGGCGGAACGACTATTAAGACGACAGAAATGCTTGCGCTCAATATTTATAATACCTTCTACAGCTCCAACACGACTTCTCAGGGTGTGGCGCAGGCAAAGGCGGTTGTTTTCTTCGTCCTGGTGGCGGGACTCGGACTGCTTCAGTTGAGCTACACGCGTAAGAGGGAGGTGCAGCAGTAATGAAAAAGAATACACTTTCTGCCGCGAATCGGCATAAAACCATTCTTACTGTGATATTGTCCGTGATCAGCATTATCTATATACTTCCGGTGCTGGCTGTGGTAATGAATTCGTTTAAACAGAATACATTTGTAAAGACCGACACGTTTGCGCTTCCCACCGGGGAGATGAGCGCCGGGTTCGACAATTTTATCAAGGGTATGACCTTTGGTAACTATCCCTTTGTGAAGAGTGTGCTCTACAGTGTGGAGATTACGCTGCTCGCCACCTTTTTGATTTTGCTCTGTACCTCCATGGCGGCGTGGTATATCGCGAGAGTGGATTCCCTTTTGTGTAAGGCGGTTTACTTCCTGTGCGTATTCTCCATGGTTGTGCCGTTCCAGATGGTAATGTTCCCGCTGTCCAAAACGGCGGATAAGCTGCATCTGAACACGCCCCTGTCGATCTCGATCGTCTATCTGGGGTTTGGCGCCGGGCTTGCCATCTTCATGTTCGTCGGATTTGTAAAAGCGATTCCGCTTGAGGTGGAGGAGGCGGCATCCATCGACGGATGCGGGCCGGTGAGAATCTTCTTCCAGGTGGTTGTGCCGATGTTAAAGCCGACCATGATTTCCGTGGGTATTCTGGAGATCATGTGGGTATGGAATGACTATCTGCTGCCGGTACTGGTGCTGGATATCAATAAATACCGCACGATTCCGATTCACATCCAGTATCTGAAGGGAAGCTACGGCACGGTGGATCTGGGCGCGACGATGGCGCTGATCCTGATGAGTATTATCCCGGTTATCATTTTCTATCTGTCCTGCCAGAAGTACATCATTAAGGGTGTGGCTGCAGGCGCAGTCAAAGGCTAAAGTGAAAAACGCGAGAAGAACTTCTAAAGACGTCTCGCCATAGAACGAGACGCCAAGAAGTTCTAGGGAAGCGCTGATTAAATCAGCACTTCCTTAGAGCCTCCGGCGGATGCACACGGATTTGCAAAGGAATGTGCCGCTTCGCGGCGCAAATCCGGTGCGGGAAACGCTTTAATCAGCGTTTCCCTAGATTTGCTTCGCAAATCACTCTCGCCCAGGAGAATGCCTGAAAAGCGGCATTCTCCGTACAGACTTGAGATTCCACGAAATAAAATCACGGGGAAGCGATGATTCGTTCACCGCTTCCTCAGATTATATCAGGATAAAAATTACTGATTGAACTTGCCAATTTTGACAAATTATTGTAAAATTTTTATAGAAATCGATTTCCGAGTGGATTCGGAATGTTTGACAGGAAAGGACATGTGGATGTTATGAGAAAGAGCGGTGTTTTGCTGCCTGTTTCCGCTATCCCGTCAATGTATGGGATCGGCGCGTTTTCCAGAGAGGCATATACCTTTATTGATCTGTTAGAAGAAGCGGGGCAGTCCTATTGGCAGATTCTGCCGCTTGGTCCCACGGGCTATGGGGATTCTCCCTATCAGTCTTTTTCCACTTTTGCAGGAAATCCTTATTATATAGACTTGGAGTCTTTGGTGGAGACCGGGTATCTGACGAAGCAGGACTGCGAGCAGTATGATTTCGGTGACGACGACGCTTATGTCGATTACGAGAAGATCTATCTGTCCCGGTTTAAGGTGTTAAAGACGGCGTTTAAAAACAGCCGGATTGAAAAGGATGAAGCATATCGGAAGTTTGTGGAGGAGAATGCCTACTGGCTGAAAGACTACGCCCTCTATATGGCGGTAAAGAACGCTTTTGGCGGAAAGAGCTGGGCAGAGTGGGACGAGGATATCAAGCTCCGCAAGCCGGAGGCGATGAAGATATACGCGGAAAAGTATGCGGAGGAAGTGAGTTTTTATCAGTTCCAGCAGTATCTTTTCGCGAAACAGTGGTTTGCGCTGAAAGAGTACGCGAACAATAAGAACATTGAGATTATCGGGGATATTCCGATTTATGTGGCGTTTGACAGTTCGGATACATGGGCGAGTCCTGAGTTGTTCCAGTTGGATGAGACGCTGACGCCCGTGGCGGTGGCGGGATGCCCGCCGGACGCTTTTTCCGCTACGGGACAGCTTTGGGGAAATCCGCTGTATCGCTGGGATTACCATAAAAAGACGGATTACGAGTGGTGGATGAAGCGAATCGGCTACTGCTATAAGCTCTATGACGTGGTGCGGATCGACCATTTCAGGGGGTTTGACGAGTATTATTCCATTCCCTTCGGCGACGAGACGGCGGAGTTCGGGCATTGGGAGAAGGGGCCCGGCTACGATATCTTCCAGACCATGAAGGCGAAGCTTGGGAAAAAATCCGTCATTGCGGAGGATCTCGGATTCTTGACCAAATCAGTCATTAATTTGGTGAAGAAGACCGGCTATCCCGGCATGAAAATTTTACAGTTTGCCTTCGATTCCAGGGAGGAGAGCGATTATCTCCCCCACAATTATGTGGCGAACAGCATTGTCTATACGGGAACCCATGACAATGATACGACGCTCGGCTGGTATGAGAAGCTGAACCGCAGGGATAAGGCTTTTGCGAAGAGATATTTGAACATAAAGACGAATAAAGATATGCAGTGGGAGTTTATCAGGGCGGCCATGGCCAGCGTATCCGATACCTGCGTGATTCCGATGCAGGACTATCTGGGGCTGGGAACAGAGGCCAGAACCAATATGCCCTCCACGCTGGGGACGAACTGGAAGTGGCGGATGCTGCCCGGACAGTTTACGGAAGAGCTGGCGGGGCGGATTTTGGAAATGTCGAAGCTCTACGGCAGAGCAAAAGCGTGAGAAACGCGAGAAGAACTTCTAATCGCTCGCGGCAAAGGCTGCATCACAAAGTAAGCATAGCTGACTTGGAAGTTCTAGATTTGCTTCGCAAATCACTCTCGCGTAGGAGAATGCAAAAAACAAGGCATTTTCTGTACTGTATAGAGATTCCGGAGAATATGGCGGGGGATGCAGATGGCGGAGATTACGATAAAAGATATAGCGAAAGAATGCGGCGTAGGCGTCAGTACGGTCTCCCGGGCTATCAATAATCATCCGGACATCAACCCGGAAACAAAGAAAATGATTCTGGAAGTGATTGATCAGACCGGTTTTATTCCGAACAACAGCGCCAGAAACTTAAAACGCACGGACGCCAAATGCATTGCCGTACTTGTGAAGGGAATTACGAATCCACTGTTCAGCGGCATGATCAAGATTATCGAGGAGGAGACGCAGCGGAGCAGATATGCGCTTGTCCTCCGGCATGTGGAAGAGCAAGAGGATGAGATCGACGTGGCATTGGAACTGGAGAAGGAAAAAAGGCTGCGGGGAATTGTATTTCTGGGCGGTTTGTTTGAACATACGGAGGAAAAGCTGGAAAATCTGAAAGTGCCTTTTATTTTCAGTACCATAGGTGTCAATATTTCAGACCGGGTCGGTAAAGTGGAGTTTTCCAATATTGCGGTGGATGACAGACTTGAAAGTGAGAAGATGACCGAGTACCTGTTAGGACTTGGGCACAGGAAGATTGCATTGATCACGGAGGAAAGGGGACCGATCGGTAATCTGCGGACGCAGGGGTATCGGGAGGCTTACGCGAAGCGAAAGCTTGAGGCACCGGAGGAACTGATCTGCTATGTCCGCGAAGAAATGGATCATTACTCCATGGAAAACGGCTATCTGACCGCGAAGAAACTTCTGGAATCCGGCGCGGAGGTCACAGCGATTTATGCCGTGTCGGACTCGCTTGCAATCGGCGTGTGCCGTGCCGTGCTGGAGACAGGCAAAAGGATTCCCGACGATATTTCGGTTGCCGGGTATGACGGTATTGAGATGGGTGAATATTATAATCCGAAACTTACCACGATCAAACAGCCGGTGGAGGAGATCGCCAAAAAGACGATCCGGCTTCTCTTGGATGTGATCGGAGGGCGCAAGGATCACCAGCAGATTATCTTTCCGGCGGAACTTGTGGCGAGGGATTCCACGGGCCCCTGCCGCGGATAGATGGAAGCATGACAGCGGCCGGTGCGTATGCGGAAGCGGAGCAGGGGGCAACAAGGTTACGCCGGAAGTTACTGGCGATAGGCAGGCGGATGTATCAAAAACGCCGACGGCTCAGATTAGAATTGTGATAGGCGGGATCGTTTGTGACGTCTTGACTAAACCAGTCGAGAGGGAGAAACGCTTCCGCCGTTTCTTTGTCCGGGAACTCCACTTCCGCGATGATGAGAGGGGCGAAAGGGGGCTCAAAAATGTCCAGCTCCACGTAAAGACTGAGCTGGTCAATTTTTCTCTCTGCAGACGACACATATGTCGGGTCAAACTGCGGATGCTCGATGGGAATGACATACCGTT
>ERZ779637.288-NODE-288-length-36688-cov-21.212541_pt1 | contig 36688 bp, 28 predicted proteins | sample MGYA00514196_ERZ779637 | MGnify/ENA primary metagenome ERZ779637 (study PRJEB29562, sample SAMEA4376700) | mouse gut metagenome | isolation source: Cecum | study: EMG produced TPA metagenomics assembly of the A DSS colitis mouse model was used to assess the...
TTGTAGAGATAGCAGGCATTGTAACCCGTGAAATCACTTGCCGGATTATAGATGTTTGCACCTTGGCTTTGGAAAAACTGATACACATCAATGTCAGCTTCGACATATACGGGATTACGGAGCATTTCACTGATACGGGCGGTGTTCCAGTTTGCACCACGCAGATTTTTAATCTGGTGTTCATTTAAATACCGCACAATATCTCCGAGGGAATTGTCCGTGTCCGCATACATGGAGTAAATCAGCTTTAACTGTTCGCTTTCTTCCGGGACTTCCTCATACATGGAAGTGCGGATATTGTCAATGACCGTGTTCGTCAGACGGTAGCCGTAGGGAATACGCCCACCCATGTAGAAGCCGCGCTTGCACCGTGCATAATAAGCGTCCGTTACCCGCTTTTGTATGGTTTCCCGTTCCAGTTGGGCGAACACGATACAGATATTCAACATAGCCCTGCCAATCGGCGTGGACGTATCAAATTTTTCCGTGGAAGAAACAAACTCAACATGATATTTCTGAAATATTTCCATCATGTTTGCAAAGTCCAGAATGGAACGGCTGATACGGTCAAGTTTGTAGACAATGACACGCTTTATTTTGCCTGTGCGGATATCATTCATCATATTTTCAAAGCCGGGACGGTTAGTGTCCTTGCCCGAAAATCCTCTGTCCGTATATTCGATACAGGATTCCCCGTGGGTTTCGTATCTGCAATACTCAAGCTGACTTTCTACGGATATGCTGTCCTTTTTTTCGATTGACTGTCTTGCATATAATGCGTCATACATTCTATCTACCTCCTAAAACGTAAGACGCATATCCACAAAATGATCATATCGTTTCCATGATTGTTTTGCAAGGGACTTACGCATATTTTTTGAAAATCTGATAGAGCCGCGCTCCGATTTCCTGTCGTGTTTCCTGTTCTGATTTTTTTTGAAAGGCGGGGTAGATGTTTGTAACGGTCAGCCTCATTTTATCTATGGAAAGACTTTCCATGCGCATTTGAGTATCGGGTGTAGGAGAGTTATTAGTTTTTGGCATAAACGTTCTCCTTTGACGGTTTCTCTAAATTTTATGAGGAGCGGCAAGTACACTATACGGGAATAGCGTAAACTCCCCCTCTACTACTTACTACGCACGGGAGGTAAAAAATGGCAAAGTTTTCGGAAAATTTTATAAAAAGTTTAGAATAGCTGAATAGCAAGCATAGGGATTGAGTACTCAATCCCAAAAAATTCTATATCCTTTTAAGAAGTGGCGTATAGAATTTTTATTTGTTGGGAAATTCCCCAACCCTTACAGGAATATGAATACGGAAAACAAATACAGACAGTTAGAACGTGAGCAGGAAGCGTTTTAAGGGCATTTCATGGGCGTTTTGTAGTGCAACAAGGGAATTACCATTGCCGCCCGAATAAGGGCTTCTAAACGTCCACAAGGGCAGAAAAAGACACCGGGAAATGACAATGTATCAATCATCATTCCCCGGTGTTTATCCGCTGAATTTATAGCCGACACCTAACACGGTTTTTATGTAGGTCGGGTTTTTGCTGTCCGGCTCTATCTTTTTCCGTAAATTATAAATCACGTTGACAACGCTTGCATGGCAGCTATAGCTGTCCATGTTCCATACGGTTTCAAAAATTTGTGTCTGTGTAAGGACAATGCCGGGATTGGAAGCAAGGAATACAAGGGTATTATATTCAAGGCGGGTAAGGTTTATTCCCCCGTTCATAAATACCCGGTGTTGGGTCTGCCTTATTTCCAGTCCCGGAAAAAATAACACGGAAGCGGGTGTAATTTCCATAGGTTCAAGTTGTATATAATCGGATATTGCCGCTATGATTTTGTCAATTATTTTTTCTTCCTGTTCATTAAGTGTCAGCAATAATATTTTCCCATTGTTACCACCTCCCGGTATGCGGTTGTCTTTCTAATTACATTTTATTGTTCTGTGATAAATAAAAAATGAAATAATTGCGGTAATAAATTCAGCCACCCAAAAAGCATTCCATACGCCGACTGCGCCAAAAAGTTTGCTAAACAAAAATGCGGACGGAATGGTAATGATAATATAACGGCATAGAGAAATAATTAATGACGGCATACCCTTTCCTAATCCCTCTAACGCACCTGATGAGGTTACAGAAATAGCTGAAACAAGAAAGCCTGCGCTAATAACACGGAGTGCAATTTCCCCAGTATGAATTGTTTCCGGCACATGAGTAAACAGGTTTATTAGTTGACCGGGAATGAGCAAACAAATAATAGTGCCTAAAACCATAATTACGCTACTCATGCAAAGAACAATATTATAAATTTCCTTAACACGCTTTTGTTCACCAGCTCCATAATTATAACCAATTAAAGGGCGCATTCCTTGAATGATACCATTAGCAGGAAGATATAGGAAAGTCTGCAATTTATAATAAATTCCTAAAACTAAAATATATACCTCTGAATATGAGGACAGAATGGAATTTAGCGCTGAAATTAAAACAGATGGCAAAGCCATATTTAAAGTTGCGGGTATACCAACAAAATACAGTTTGAAAGCTGTTTTTTTATCAAAAGTAAGAAATTGTCTGCTAATGTGAATACGAATAGGGCGCACAAAGTAGATAACTAAATAGATAGCAAGCGTTATTGCCTGTCCAATGCCGGTTGCCAATGCTGCTCCCTCTATTCCCATTGCAGGGAAAAAACCAATCCCAAAAATAAGCACTGGGTCTAAGATAATATTTGCGATACACCCACACATCATACTTATCATGGTTACTTTCATATTACCTACGGCTTGGAATATTTTTTCAAATGTTCCGCCTAGAATAATGATAAAAGTAAAAGAAAACGCTATAACAGAATATCGAATACCAAAATCAATAACGGGTTCTGATGATGTAAATACTCTTAAAAAAGTTGGAATAATAGAAATTACACTAACTGTAATAACTATACTATGTATAACAGCAAATACCATGCCTTGTGTAGCTGCCATATTTGCCCTTGAATATTCTTCTGTACCCAAATAAAAAGCTATTGCTGCGTTAATTCCTATGGCAAAGCCAATAGCAACAGCATTGATAAAATTCTGAACAGGAAAGACTAATGACAATGCCGTCATAGCGTCCTCACTAATTTGGGCTACAAAAAAGCTATCGACAATGTTATATAAAGAATTTACCAACATTGAGAGTAATTCTTCTTTATGCCTTTCACAGACTATCAACGCCAAACAGCCAAGTCAAGGACGTAAACGCCGCTAAAGCGGTAAATCCTTGACTTGGCTGTTTGCCATTGATAAAGGGTAATTATGGCATATCTATGTTGTATCAACCTCTTTTCCTTTCCATTCCCTTCATGCGATAGGGAAAAACCAAGCTTGTCCTTTCTTTTGGGGCGAAAGCTGAAGTCCACAGCTTTGAGGGGCGTGTGGGTATGCGTCTTAGTGATTATATTGTGCGTGTTCCGATTTACTGCAATCTTCCCGGTTTGCTTCGCCAAACCGCTGGAAATGTATAATTTCACGCTCTCTCAGGAAGCGGATGGGAGCGCACACGTCCGGGTCATCAACCAGTCTCAGGATATTGTCATAGGTGGTTCGGGCCTTTTGTTCGGCGGCCATGTCTTCAAACAGGTCAGTGATAATGTCCCCCGTGGACTGGAACTGGTTGGCGGTGAAAGGAACACCGCCCGCTGCCTGGGGCCAGACGCCCAGGGTGTGATCCACATAGTATTTGTCAAAGCCGCTTCTCTCGATCTCCTCCATGGAGAGGTTGCGGGTCAGTTGGTAGACAATGGCCCCTACGATCTCCACGTGTCCCAGTTCCTCGGTGCCGATATCGTTTAAAAGTCCCGCCACTTCCTTGTAGGGGGTGGCGAACTTTTGAGCCAGGTAGCGCATGCTGGCGCCCATTTCGCCATCGGGTCCGCCGTACTGGGAGATGATGGCCTGGGCCAGCTGGGCGTTGGGTTCCTTGATGTTTACCGGGAATTGCAGTCTTCGTTCATAACTCCACATAGCTTAACACTCTCCTTCCCATGGAAGAGGAGCGGCGCCCCATCTCCATTCTTTTTTAGATTCGGCCTGATCTGTTGTGAGAGGGAAAAATCTCATGGAGAAGTCCCGGCTCATCTTATTCTTGATTCTTACATAGTGGTTAAAATATTCCATGGCCTCTTGGTCAAAGGGGTGGGTGTCCAGATACAGGGACAGATCCACCAGCACAAAGTCCACGATGCGGATGTCGTTTAACATGCGCATTCCTTCCTGACTCAACATTTCACGCATCTCCTTCCTGTAAAAGGTTTATTCAGTTCAGGAAATATGGTTCCGTCACGGAAACCTTCTTCCAGATTGTCACAGATTTTGTCAAACTGCTGCCAGGGCACATAGGCCATGCCCACAGGGAACTTATCGCAGTTGCCGTCAAAACCAAAATCTTTCATAGTGCTCCTTTCATATCTTGCGGGATTGGTTAGTATTATAGTATGATGAAGGTAATTTTTTGTGCAAAGCTATTGACCATGGGACCGAGGATAGTTTATAATTAATTTTCAATAGAAAAGGTGTTTTTTCAGCGTATTTTCCGAAGTAACCCTAATTGCCGAAAATGCCAGTGATCGACTCAAAGGGGCATAGGAAAGAAAATGTAATTGGTTGTGTATAAATGCTATTTTAGACAAGGAGGATGTATAAAATGAGCGAGACGAAACAGGTGAATGGCAGTATCTGGCACAGTATCAGTACCAGCCGGATCAAACCCTCTGATTTTATCTGTGTAATTGAGATTTCCAAGGGTAGTAAGAGCAAATATGAGTTGGACAAGGAGACGGGCTTTCTGATTTTGGACAGGATACTACATACCTCCACTCACTACCCGGCCAATTATGGCTTTATCCCCCGTACCTACGGAGATGACGGGGATCCACTGGACGTGCTTCTGCTGTGTTCGGAGCCGGTGCAGCCTCTGACACTGGTGCGGGCCTATCCCATCGGCGTGATTTCCATGCTGGACAATGGTAAGAATGACGAGAAGATCATCGCAGTGCCATTCAATGATCCCAACTACAACAACTACCATGACATCTCCGAACTTCCGCCCCATCTGGTGGAAGAGATGGAACATTTCTTCACGGTGTACAAGGCACTGGAAAACAAGACTACAGCCGTGAACGAGAAAGGGAATCGGGAGGAGGCTGTCCAGGTTATTGAGAAATGTCTTAACAATTATATAGATACCTTTGTAAAAGGCTGGTAGACAGTGACAGCGATGCAGACAGGCTCTCCGGGCATGACGCAGGGGAGCCTGTTTTTAAGCGCTGAAAGATGCGGGACAAGGCAACTGTTGGTTGCCTGTGTTGGAAAAAACTGCACATTTCGGTTGGTTTTCAATTGTAGGGAAATGTGTTAGAATATTTTTAATACTTTCATTTATAGCGGAGAGATTGCATCAAAGTACATCGGGGTGGGAGGATACAGACGATAATGGGTTTTGCGGAAAAGATTTATGCACTTCGTACACAGGCGGGCATGTCTCAGGCTTCTCTTGCGGAGACGCTGCAGGTCAGCAGGCAGACTGTGTCAAAATGGGAGTTGGGCACATCCTATCCGGAGATTGAAAAGCTGCTGGCGATCAGCGAACTGTACCATGTGACCACGGATTTCCTGCTGAAAGATCAGCCTGCCTCACAGGAGGATGTCAGAATGGACCGTCTGGTGCTTCGTTTTCTGGGATATGCCCAGGATATGGACAGCATATCCAGAGATCTTGTGGATATCATGCGGGACGGCATTATTGACGATAACGAAAAGACGCGCATGGATGACATTGTGAAAACCCTGAATGAAGTGTCACATATGATTGAAGAGATCAAGCAGGCGCTGCGAAACAGCGGGATTTGCTGAAAGGTGTCGAAAGGCATCTTTTTTTTATGCGCTTTTTGTTGACGGGTTAGCGGAGGAGGACTATAATTAGCATGTTAAATGGCAGATGTATTAACAGTATCGAGGGTTTGGAAGTTTTACTTCAAAATATTGATTAGCGCAGTAACACGGGGGCAACCCGTGATATGCGGGTAGAGGTGAGTATGACATTGTATGAGACACAGAAGGATCAGGAATATACGGTTGAGGGTTTGTATGTGGAGGAGGCTGTGACCCGGCGGCTGCAGGCCCTGGGACTCAATGACGGCACCAGAATCAGAGTATTGAACCGAAAAAAGCACGGAGCGCTGATCATTCAGGTAAGAGGAACACGGCTGGCTCTGGGCAGACATTTGTCGACCAATATCGAAGTCAGCGAGTGCCCGCAGAAGGAATGAGTTTCATCATGCCCGTTTATATGCCGATTCTCTGAAAAAGCCGATGATACGCAGAAAAGAGGAAACTATGGAAAAACAACATACACCGGAAAAGCAATATATTCATGTGGCCTGCGTGGGCAATCCCAACTGCGGCAAGACCACCCTGTTTAACGCCCTTACGGGTTCCCGGCTCAAGGTGGCCAACTGGCCCGGTGTCACGGTGGAAAAAGTGGAGGGGGAGACAGAGTATGAGGGCATGGGAATCAAACTGGTGGACACGCCGGGCATTTATTCCCTGACCTGCTATACTATAGAAGAAAAAGTTACCCGCAGCTGTGTCATGGATGATGATATTGATGTGATCATTAACATTGTGGATGCCTCCGCCCTGGAGCGCAATCTGTACCTGACGCTGCAGCTGCTGGAACTGGGCAAGCCTGTGGTGCTGGCCCTGAATATGATGGATATTGTGAAAGAGCGGGGGATGGAGATTGATTTGCACCGCCTGCCGGAACTGCTGGGCGGAATACCGGTGGTGCCGGTGTCCGCCGCCAAGCGCGCCGGCCTGGATATCCTGCTCCATGCGGTGATCCACCACTATGAGGAGGGGGCGGAGGAATATATTCTGGACTACCCCCAGGAGATTGAGGACAAGATTGCCAAGCTGTCCGTGATGATGCAGGCCCATTATCCCACCCACTCCTCTGTCAGATGGCATGCCATCAAGCTTCTGGAGGATGACGAGGAAGTAAGGGAGGAACATCCCATCCAGACTGCCAACGTGGTGGAGCGCAGCTATGAAAAAGAGATTATCCAGTGTAAATATGCCTATATTGAGCATGTGGTGGCGGACACCCTATTCCACAGGGATCAAAAAGCGGCCACCACGGACAGGGCAGATCGGCTGCTGACTCACCCGGTGCTGGGAGTTCCCATATTCCTGCTGATTATGTGCCTGGTGTTTTTTCTGACATTTACCGTGGGTGATCTGTTAAAAGGGGTGTTTGAGCAGGGACTGGGGATTTTTTCCGATTCCGTGAGCAGCCTGCTTACAGCCATGCATGTGGCGGGATGGCTGCAATCCCTGGTGGTGGACGGCATCATAGCCGGGGTGGGTGGTATCCTGACCTTTTTGCCCAACATCTTTATTCTCTTTCTGGCGCTGGCAGTGCTGGAGGACAGCGGTTACATGTCCAGGGTGGCCTATGTGATGGATTCCATTATGGGCAAAGTGGGCCTGTCCGGCAAGGCGTTTCTGCCCATGATCCTGGGTTTTGGCTGTACTGTGCCGGCCATCATGGCCACCAGGGCGCTGGAGACGGAGCATGACCGGCGCAAGACTATGATCGTCACACCCTTTATGTCCTGCTCGGCCAGGCTGCCTATCTATGTGCTGTTTTCCGGCATGTTTTTCCCGGACTGCCCGGGATTGGCGGCGTTTTCCCTGTATGTGGCGGGCATGGTCATTGCCATTCTCTCCGCTATGGTGATCAACCGGCTGGAAAAGGGCAAGACCAATGACTCCCTGCTGATCGAACTGCCGGAGTACAAGAGGCCCAACGCCCGCACCATCCGGATCTATGTGCTGAATAAGGTGAGGGATTATCTGTCTAAAGCCGGAACCACCATTTTCCTGGCCTCCATCGCAATTTGGTTTGTACTGAATTTCGGCGCAGGCGGCATGGTGGAGAATCCCGCGGACAGTTTTGGAGCCGTGATTGGACGTCTTCTGGTGCCGGTGCTGTCACCGGCGGGCCTGGGGATGTGGCAGATCGGAGTGGCGCTTTTATCCGGTATTTCCGCCAAGGAGGTGGTGGTATCCAGCTTTGCCGTGCTCTTCGGTGTGTCCAATGCCAACTCCGCGGCGGGCATGGAAACCATCGTCGCCAATGTGCAGGCGGCCTATCCCGGCTTCGGTCCGCTGAACGCCTACTGCCTGATGCTGTTTTGTCTGTTGTACGTGCCCTGCGTGGCCACGGTGGCCACCGTGAAAAAGGAGAGCGGATCCTGGGCTTTTACCTTGAAAATGATTGCCTTTGAACTGGCGCTGGCCTGGGGTGTGACCACGCTGGTGTATCAGATCGGGAGTCTGATTTTACAATGAAAATGAGAGGAAAATAGTTCTTTAGGAATGAAAGAGAATGGCAGGCAGGAAAAAGCAAATTTTTGCTTGCAATTCTCTTTCGCATATGCTATTATGCTTTCAAAGCATATATTCTTTTCACTGTTGATAGAGCATTTCTCTTTTCAGAATATCAGGAAATCTATGCTTGAGATTCAAAACAAGAGCAACTGAACACAGGCAGGGGATTTTCGGAGTGTTTATCTGGAATGAATTGCTGTCCCTGCGCAACGAGCAGGATAACTGCGGGAAACTAATCGAGGAGGACTTATTATGACAGAAAGTGAAAAACTGGATCTGATTCTTGTGAAACTTGACAAGATCGACAAGCTGGAGAGTGAATTCGGTGAATTCAAGGAAAGGCTTGGCAGGCTGGAGAGTGAATTCGGTGAATTCAAGGAAAGGCTTGGCAGGCTGGAGAGTGAATTCGGTGAATTTAAGGAAAGGCTTGGCAGACTGGAGAGTGAATTTGGTGTATTTAAGGAAAAACAGGATAAGCTGGATAGCGATGTCACAGGTATGAAGCTGACCCTTGAAAATGAGATTCGCACAAACATTATGCGGGTTGCGGAAGGCCATCAGGATTTGTATCGGAAACTGCGGGAGGCTACAAAAATAGATGATGAAAAGGAAATGATAGCGATACGGGTTAACATGTTGGAAACGGAACTGCGGACCATCAAGGAAAGGCTTGAGCGGATAGCATAACTTTAGCATTTATAATAATTAGGAGAACAGCCTATGAGCAGTATGAGAGGAATTGACACCCCAATCCGGCAGCGCAGGCGCATGGTGTTCCGGGAGGTGGCCAACCTGGCCTACACATCCACAAACCTGAAAGACGATATGGAAGCTCTGCCCTATAAGCTGGTGGACTATGAGGAGTCTGAATACTGGGAGAGTGTATACCGGGACAGGGCCATCATCCGGGAGCGGATCCGGCTGGCTATGGGTATGAGCCTGCGGCCGGAGAACCGCAATCGCCCTGGCCATCTGACCGAGGGTGTGGAGGAGAGCAATATCGCCGAAAAATACTATGAGCCCCCTCTGATGCAGGTGATTCCTTCGGCCTGTAACGCCTGTCCCGAAAATATGTATGAGGTCACCAACACTTGTATGGGCTGCGTGGCTCATCCATGCCAGCTGGTGTGCCCCAAGAGCGCCATTCATTTTGAAAAAGGCAAATCGGTGATTGACCAGGAGAAGTGCGTCAAATGCGGTAAATGTAAGGAGATTTGTCCCTATGACGCCATCACCCACAGGCAGCGCCCCTGTAAAGCAGCCTGTGGTCTGGGCGCTATCAAGAGCGACGCCCACGGCAGGGCGGTGATCGACAATGACATGTGTGTGTCCTGCGGTCAGTGTATGGTCAGCTGCCCCTTTGGCGCAGTGGCGGACAAGTCTCAGATTTTCCAGCTGATCCGGGCCATGCAGTCCGGAAAAAGCGTCATTGCCCAGGTGGCTCCGGCCTTTGTGGGACAGTTTGGATCAAAAGTAACGCCAGATATGTTCAAAACGGCCCTGAAAGAACTGGGCTTTGCGGATGTGTATGAAACGGCCATTGGCGCGGATGCGGGCTGTGTAGCGGAGGCCGAACATTATGTGAATAAGGTTGCCACAGGCAAACAGGCATTCAGTCTAACTTCCTGCTGTCCCTCCTGGATCATGATGGCAGAGCATCTGTTTCCGGAGACCATCGACAAGATCAGCCCGGAACTGACTCCCATGGTAGCTACGGCCAGGAAGATCAAGGCGGAACATCCGGACACCCTGGTGGTATTCATTGGGCCCTGTGCATCCAAGAAACTGGAGGCTATGCGCACTTCGGTGCGTTCCGATGTGGATTTTGTCATCACCTTTGAGGAACTGGCCGGCATGTTTGAGGCCCGAGATATCTTGGTGGAGGAGATTCAGGCCCTGGATCATATGGAGGATGCCACCGCCGCAGGCCGCGGTTACGGTGTGGCGGGAGGCGTGGCCTCCGCCATTGAGGAGTGTATTAAGACCTACTACCCTGACACCGTGGTACACATCGAACATGCGGAGAGCCTGGCAGAGTGCAAGAAGGCGCTGCTGCTGGCCAAGGCAGGCAAGATGAACGGCTGCCTGATCGAGGGTATGGCCTGTCCCGGCGGCTGTATTGCGGGAGCAGGCACGAATATTGCAATAAACCAGGCTGCAAAGGAACTGAACAAGTTCAAGGAGGTAGCCCGCTTCAAGGTTCCCCAGCAGTAGGAAATATGCGGATTTTAGTATGATATGTTTAGAAAGGATGGAATAGATATGGAGAAGATAAGGACAAGATATGCCCCCAGTCCTACAGGAAAGATGCATGTGGGGAATCTGCGGTCAGCGCTGTACGAGTTTTTGATAGCCAAACATGCGGGAGGAGATTTCATGCTTCGCATTGAGGACACGGACCAGGAACGTTTTGTGGACGGCGCTATAGAGATCATCTATCGCACCATGGCAAAGGTAGGGCTGATCCACGATGAAGGTCCGGATAAGGACGGCGGTTACGGCCCTTATGTGCAGAGTGAGCGCATGAAGACCGGCATCTATATGAAATATGCCAAAGAACTCATCGACAAGGGGGAGGCTTACTACTGCTTTTGCGACAGAGAGCGTCTGGCCTCTCTGAAAACCGAGGTGGTGGAGGGCAAGGAGATCAGCGTCTACGACAAGCACTGCCTGGGACTTTCGAGAGAGGAAGTGCAGGCGAATCTGGATGCAGGCAAGCCTTTTGTGATCCGCCAGAATATCCCCAATGAGGGAACTACCACTTTTCACGATGAGTTGTATGGTGATATCACAGTGGAGAATAGCGAGTTGGACGATATGATCCTGATTAAGTCTGACGGTTTCCCCACCTACAATTTTGCCAATGTGGTGGATGACCATACTATGAATATCACCCATGTGGTGCGGGGCAACGAGTATCTGTCTTCCTCCCCGAAGTATGTGCGCCTGTATGATGCCTTCGGCTGGCAGGTGCCGGTATATATCCACCTGCCGCTGATCACCGATGAGAACCACAAGAAGCTGGCCAAGAGAAGCGGCCACGCTTCCTTTGAGGATTTGCTGGAGCGGGGCTTTGTAACAGAGGCCATTATCAACTACATTGCGCTGCTGGGCTGGAGCCCGGAAGACAATCGGGAGATTTTTACCCTGCAGGAGTTGATTGAGAATTTCGACTACCGCCGCATCAGCAAGTCTCCGGCCGTATTTGACATCGTGAAGCTGCGCTGGATGAACGGTGAGTATATTAAGTCTATGGATTTTGATGTGTTCTATGAGATGGCGGAGCCCCATCTGCAGGAGACGCTGCCTGGCGGCCTTGATCTGAAAAAGATCGCCGCCATGGTCAAGACACGTATTGAGGTGTTCCCGGACATTGCTGAAATGGTGGATTTTTTTGGAGAACTGCCGGAGTACGATGTGACTATGTACGCTCACAAGAAGATGAAGACGGATATCGCCTCCTCGCTGGAGGTGCTGAAGGATGTGCTGCCTATACTGGAGGCTCAGGAGGATTACAGTAACGATGCCCTGTATCAGGCACTGAGTGCCTATGTGGAGCAGAAGGGCTGTAAGAACGGCTATGTGATGTGGCCTGTCCGCACCGCCGTGTCCGGCAAGCAGATGACGCCCGCCGGGGCCACAGAGATCATGGAGATTCTGGGCAAGGAGGAGTCCCTGCGGCGCATCCGCAAAGGCATTGAACTGCTGCAGAATGTGTAATCCAGGAAAAGGCAGACCTCATGAACCAGAGATCTGCAAAATACATAATCCAGTAATGTATAATCGGCTCAGTGAAGAGCAGCGCAGAGCGGTGATGCACAGAGAAGGGGCCATGCTGGTTACAGCAGGCCCTGGATCCGGTAAAACCCATGTGCTTACCAGCCGTATACTGTATCTGATACAGGAGCGACGGATCCCTCCGGACCAAATTCTGGTGATCACCTTTACTCGGGAGGCGGCAGGATCCATGAAAAACAGATATTTAGAAATGACAGAGAAGTTTCGTGTTTCCGCAGATATATCTGCAGGTGTCCGATATGGGCAGGTAAGTTTTGCGACTTTTCACTCTTTCTTTTTTCAGATTCTCAAAAGTTCTGAGCGATACACCCATTATCACATAATCGGTGAGACAGACAGGCATAAGCTTCTCTATCCACTTTTAAAGGAGATTAAGATGCGGCAGGGGGAGAGCGACCGTTATTATGATCCTGTGAGCCAGGAGGAGATCAGCCGTGTCCTGTCAGCTATCAGCTATGGCAAGAACACGGGGAGATGGTCGGAGAGCGGAGAACGGTTGCTTGAACCCTGGAGGGGCTGCTACGAGGAGATACTGCAAGGTTATGAGGTACAAAAGGAACAGCGCAGGCAGCTTGATCTGGACGATCTGCTGACGCTGACAGCCCGGGAACTTGAGCAGGATCCGGGACTTTTACAGTATTGGCGAAGGCGGTATACCCAAGTGTTGGTGGATGAATTTCAGGACTGCAATTCGGTCCAGTATGAGATCATCAAGATGCTTTATACTACAGGGGGGAACGTATTTGCGGTGGGGGATGACGACCAGGCTATCTATGGTTTTCGGGGAGCGGATCCCGGGATTATGCAGCGGTTCCGAAAGGAATATGTGAATGCGGACCAAGTGGTGCTGGGCAGAAATTATCGCTGTGTCCCGGAGATTGTGGATGTCTCGGCAAAGGTGATCGCCTGTAACAGGCAGCGGGTGTCAAAACAGTTGACATCGGGCAGGGAGGCTGGCGGCAGCGTATTGCTGAAAGGTTTCCCGGGAGGAGCGGAAGAGCGGAGTTATATACTGGAACAGTGCCAGGGTAAAACGCCTCTGGAACTGGAGCGTTTTGCCGTGTTGTTTCGCACAAACAGTTCGATGGGAGTCTTTGAGGCACAGCTTATGCAGGCGGGTATTCCCTTTGTGACCAGAGAGAAAATTACCAGCGTATATGGACATTTTGTGACGCGTGACGTGATGGATTATTTCCGGGCGGCTTACGGCTGCAGGGAGCGGCAGCTTTTCCTGCGAATTTGGAACCGTCCCAGGCTTCGGGTGGGCAGGGAGTCTTTGGACAGCCCGGTGGTTGATTTTGGGCGAATTCGAAGATTTTACAGCGAGGCCCCATACGAGAACCCGGCTGCGGTCAGGGATGTGGAGCAGTTTGAGAGAAAACTGGAACAACTTGGGCGCTTTTCACTGGAATTGGGAATCACCTTTATACGCAGGGGTTTTGGATACGAGGATTATCTGCGCCGGAAGGCAGGGAGCAACAGGGAACTGCTGGAAAACTGGCTGGAGATTTTGGACTGGCTGGAGGAGGATTGCAGGGGGCATGAAAACTTTGAGAAGTGGGAGCGGTGTCAGGAGCAGGCAGCCCGCCAGCTGTCCCAGGAAGGCACTGGCGGGAATACACAGAAAAAAGGCATACATATACTGACTATGCATGCCGCCAAGGGTCTGGAATATGACAGGGTATTTCTGATGGATGTCAATGAGGGAAATATCCCGAAGTTAAAAAGGGGCGAGGCTGTTACAGAGGTTCTTCTGGAAGAGGAGAGAAGGCTTCTGTATGTGGGAATGACCCGTGCCCGGGACAGATTGGAAATCTTATACCAGACCGGGACAAAAGAACATCCCAAGCTGCCCTCCGCCTTCCTGCAGCCCCTAAATTATTCCTCATCCGGCAAGAACTCATCAAACTCCTGATTGTCCAGGAACTCGTCAAAGGCATCGGCTACTTTTTCGTACTCCTCGTCGCTGTCGATATAGTCCAACTCAGGCTCTTCGTTGGGATCGTCGGGATTCTCACTGTAGCGGTAGAACCATACTTCGCCCTCTTGATTCTCTCCCTTTTCGTCAAGGGGCAGCAGTACGATATAGTCTTGTCCTTCCACCTCCAGGATCGTGATAACGGCGCAGGTCACATCCTGCCCATTGTCCAGAGACAGTTCCACGGTCATCTCCTCAAGGGGTTCTTCGTTTTTTGCCATCATAAATTTCCTCTCTTTCTGTAATGACGTATAGCAGGTTATAGGCTTATTGTACAATATTGTTTTTTTTATTGCAACAAGATTTACATATGGAAAGAAAAAGGCTATAATTAGTATATAAAGAAACTTTAAACAGTAATTGCCCCAACAGCGATGCATACAAGCATGTGGAGAATTTCTGCACATCATAGCGGTTGGAGTTTATTCTGCCGGAAATGGTACTGACAGGGCGGTTGCGGGACTTGAAACAGTAGAGAGGAAAACATGGGTGAAATGACATATTTGAATTTTCCGTTCCCTTACGGGGCCTATCCCCTCGGACAGGAAATGAATGGCATCAGGGTTTCTTTTCCATCCCAGGAGGAAGATTGTGGTGTGCTGATCTATCGGAGAGGAAGCGGCAGACTGCTTAGAAAGTATGCTTTCCGGCCTCAGGACAGGCTGGGCAGCATTCGATATGGAGTGATCACGGGTCTTCCCATAGAGCGAATCAGTTATTTGTTTTATAGTGGGGACAAAGTGTTCCCTGATCGCTGGGCCCGTGCCTATGAACTTAAAGGAAAATATGGCGTCCCTCGCAGTCCCAAGGATTACCGGGCGGTGATCGACGATACCCCTTATGACTGGGGGGAGGATGCCTGTCCCAGAATCCCCTATGAGGATGCCGTCTGCTATGGTATGCATGTCAGGGGCTTTACCATGCACAGTTCCTCCGGTGTCAAGGCCAGGGGGACATTTGCGGGAATTGCGGAAAAGCTGGATTATCTGCAGCAGCTTGGGATCACCACAATAGAACTGCAGCCAGTCTACGAGCAGATAGAACTTGAGGGGGTTGAGGAGGATAGTGTGGAGGCGCCGCAGCAGCACATGAAATGCGAGTTGTCAAATCAACTCGGGTTGCCAAGTCGCTTCGGGCTGCCGTATCAACCTGGGGGGCGTTTGCAGTCCGGACAGGTGGGACAGGAGCGGCCCCGGCTGAATTACTGGGGATACCATGAGGGGTATTACTATGCCCCCAAGAGTTGCTATGCGGCCTCGAAGGATGCCGCCTCGGAACTTAAGGATCTTGTGAAGGCACTGCACACCAGGGGAATGGAAATGATTTTACAGTTCTACTTTCCGGATAACATTCCCACAGATGAGGTTCTGAACGTGCTGCGATACTGGAGTTGGGCCTATCATGTGGATGGCTTTCACTTGATGGGGGGCATGCTGCAGATCCAAGCGATTGCGGCAGATCCGGCCCTTAGCGACAGAAAGCTCTGGTACTATGACTTCCCCACAGAGCAGATCTACGGCTATGAAAAAGTACCGGCCTATCGGAACCTGGCTGTCTACAATGAGGGATATCAGCAGGAAATGAGACGGTTCCTGAAGGGGGACGAGGGGATGCTGTACGCGGTGATGCAGAGGATGCGCTGTAATCCCCGTCAGAAGGGTGTGATTAACTATTTCACGGATTACGCCGGTTTTACCATGATGGATCTGGTATCCTATGACAGAAAGCACAATGAGGACAACGGGGAGAACAACAGGGACGGCAACGACTGCAACTACAGCTGGAACTGCGGTGCGGAAGGGCCCTCCCGTAAAAAACAGATACAGACTCTGCGGGAGAAGCAGTTGCGCAATGCATTTACTTTATTGATGCTGTCCCAGGGAACCCCCTATTTTTTTATGGGGGATGAGTTTGGCCGGACGCAGAAGGGTAATAACAATCCTTATTGCCAGGATAACGCGGTGACTTGGGTGAACTGGGGAGACCTGGAGAAGCGGAGAGACTTGTACGCCTTTGTGCAAAGTCTGATTTGCCTGCGCAGGCAGCACAGTATCTTCCACCTGGAACAGGAGTGCCGTTTGATGGACTATCTCCGCTGCGGAAGCCCGGATCTGTCCTATCACGGCTCCGAGGCGTGGAGGCCCGCCTGGGAACCCTATAACCGCCATATAGGTATTCTGTTAAACGGTGCCTATGGCCGGGAAAAAGAGGAGGGCTGCTGGTATATCGCAGTCAATATGCATTGGGAGAGCCATGATTTTGCGCTGCCCAAGCTTCCCAAGGGACAGAACTGGAGAAAGGTGCTTTGCACGGATCCGGAGGATAGGCCGGAGGAAGAACAAGAGCGGAGGAACTGGGAAGATCAAGAACGGACGGCCAAGGAAGGGCAGGTCCTGCGGACGGGTCCCAGGAGCATTGCCGTATATTATAGCGGAATCGGACAGGCAGATTAGTCACAATAACGGGTTTGCGGCATAGGATAAAGTAACAAAGACGGATAGGAAGCATAGCATATGAATTGTCTGATTATCCTGTTGCTGCTGGCCTGCGGAGGCTGCCAGAACAGCTGGGGCTGCGGATGCGGATGTGGCAGAAGCGGCAATGGCTGCTGCCAGAGGGACCGGGACTGCGACTGTGACGACGACTGTTCCCGCATGGGAGAAGGTCGTGGAACTATGAGGTGTCCTGGGATGCCGGAGGAGCATGACCATCATGATCACCATGACCACCATGATCATCATGACCATCACGATGACTGCAGGCAGGGAGGTCCCGCCGCATGGAACAATTTCCCCAGCATTTCCGGTGGTGAGAGCTGCGGCTGCGACGGGGAGTAAATACCTCGGGAAAGGTTAAATAGTGCAAAAGCCCGCCATGACCGGCCGGGCTTTTGTCTTGTCTTTTCAGAGGCTTTGTGCTATAATTCGGATGGAGTGCTGTAAAGAAACGACTTGGAGGAGGTATATGGCTATGGCGAAAGAGAAATATGTTGCGTATGTATCCACCTATACAATGGGGGACAGCCATGGTATCAGAGTGTATGATGTTGATATGGAGAAGGGACGTTTCACGGAGAAGGATAAGGTGGAGATTACTAATTCCTCTTATGTGACCATCTCCCACAATGGCAAATGTTTGTATTCTATTACGGATTTTGGCGTGGAGGCATATACCATTATGAAGGACGGCAGTCTGGAACTGCTGAATTTCGCTCCCATCAACGGAATGAGGGGATGTTATCTGTCCACGGATTATACGGACAAGTACCTTTTTGTGGCCGGATATCACGACGGCAAACTGACGGTGCTGCGGGTGGAAGAGGACGGTTCCGTAGGCGCTATCACCGATGAAATATATCACAAGGGTATGGGCAGTCTGTCGGAGCGGAACTTCCGTCCCCACATCAACTGTGCCCGCATGACTCACGACAACAAGTATCTGCTGGTGGCGGATCAGGGGATGGATCATGTGAATGTGTATGCCTTCAATCTGCGCAGCGGCACATTGCGGATTGCGGATGTGATCCGCAGCGAGATGGAGGCGGCGCCCAGGCATATCAAGATCTCCCAGGATGGCCGGTTTATCTATATCGTGCATGAGTGGAAATGCTGTGTGGATGTGTATTCCTATGAGGACAGGGAGGGGGTTCCCTATTTCGGCAAGATTCAGAGCATCCCCACGGTAAATGAGGATGCTACCCAGGGAAGCGCCGCCAGTGCGCTGAGTTTTTCCGTGGATTACAATTACCTGCTCAGTTCCAATGCGGGGGATAATTCTGTGATTCTTTACAATGTGAATAAGGAGGATGGACTGCTGACCAAGAATTTCTGTCTGCCAATCAGCGGCGAATTTCCAAAGGATGCGGATATCTTCCCGAACAACAAATTCATTGTGTCCCTGAACCATGAGTCTGGAACTTTGACTTTCTTCAAGATCGATACGAAAAACGGGACTATGGCTATGAACGGTGCGCCGATGAAGCTGGCGGCGCCTAATTCCATTATTTTCCATAAACTGACTTGACGGCGTGGGACTTGGATACTGCTGCTCTGTGAAAAATGTAAAGGCCGGCTCTCTTCTGAATTAAGGGGAGAGTTGGCCTTTTACAGTGCGGCGGTTATATTTTGGGGGAGCCGGAGGCTTTGTAGAAGGCTTCCAGGCTGTCCATGCGGCAGCACAGGTTGGCCATCATGGCGTCCAGGAGGGTGACGGCGGTCATGCACTCCAGTACCACCACGGCTCTGGGGACAATGATGGGATCGTGGCGGCCTTTGATTTGTATGTCGATCTCGCGGCCGCAGCTGTCCACGGTCTTCTGGGGAGCATAGATGGAAGGGGTGGGTTTTACATGGGCGCGGACCAGGATATCGCTGCCGTCGCTGATGCCGCCCAGGATACCGCCTGCGTGGTTGGTGGCTTTTACTACATGATCCCGCTCCATTCGGAAGGCATCATTATTCTCGCTGCCATAGCGGGAGGACACGGAGGTTCCGTCGCCGATCTCCACGGCCTTCACGGCGCCGATGGACATGGCGGCCTGGGCCAGCAGGGCGTCCAGCTTGCGGAAGACGGGATCACCGATCCCGGCGGGAACCCCTGACACGCGGCATTCCATGACGCCGCCCACGGAGTCCAGGCGCTTTATGGCGTCCTCCAGGTAAGTCACAGCCTGGGCGTCCGCCTCCCGGTCCGGCATGGCCGTGCGGGTCTCCCGGATGGCATCGGCCTCAAAACGGGCCGGATCCATGGCGATGGGGCCGATGGATCGGGTGTAGGCGCAGACTTCTATGCCCAGCTGCCCCAGGATCTTGCAGGCGATGGCCCCCGCCGCCACTCTGCCGAGGGTCTCTCTGCCGGAGGAACGCCCGCCTCCCCGGTAGTCCCGGAAACCGTACTTTTGGTCAAAGGCATAGTCCGCATGTCCGGGGCGATAGCAGGAAGCGATCTCACTGTAGTCCCTGGAAATCTGGGAGGTGTTGCGCACCAGCAGGGAGATGGGGGTGCCTGTAGTGCGGCCCTCGAAGACGCCGGAGAGGATTTCCACCTGGTCCGCCTCGCTGCGGGAGGTGGTGATTTTGCTCTGGCCGGGTTTACGCCGGTCCAGATAGCGCTGGATATCCCCCTCCTCCAAAGCCAGTCCTGCGGGACAGCCGTCGATGACTACTCCCAGAGCCGGTCCATGGGACTCTCCCCAGGTGGTGATTCGAAATAAATTGCCAAAAGTTGATCCAGCCATAACATTTTCTCCTTATCCGATATTTATATGTCCATAACATTTTCTATATATAAACGGCATTTATACTGCTTAACAGTTAAAATTTCCGAGTAACCTGACTACATAACGCCAGCCATATACGTTTAACCAATACAGTACGGTAAATTCTGGCGTTATGTAGTATAATTCTTGCCAGTCAAATTACACAACCACTCATGCCGTTTATCTGGTTTGTGCGCAAGATTTAATTACTGAATATATAGATTATAGCGAATTGAAAAAAAAATAGCAACTTTTAGTAAAAAAATGATGCGATTTCGTAAAAGCTGTGTTAAGATAAACAAGAATAAGCGACGGCTACCATGATCTTCATGGAGCATAAACTTACATTTGGAAGAGTTTGCGGAGGATGTAGATTAGATGTACCAGATATTAAAAATGGAGGGCAGGGCCAAGAGAGGGCGTCTGTCCACCGTACACGGTGTGGTAGAGACTCCGGTATTCATGAATGTGGGCACCGCGGCGGCCATCAAGGGCGCTGTGTCCACGGAGGATTTAGAGGGGATCGGCACCCAGGTGGAATTGTCCAACACCTATCATCTGCATGTGCGTCCGGGGGACGATGTGGTAAAACAGATGGGAGGACTGCACCGCTTCATGTCCTGGGACAAGCCCATTCTCACGGATTCCGGCGGCTTTCAGGTATTTTCCCTGGCGGGACTACGCAAGATCAAAGAGGAGGGGGTGTACTTCAACTCCCATATCGACGGGCACAAGATTTTCATGGGGCCGGAGGAGAGCATGAGGATTCAGTCCAACCTGGCGTCCACCATTGCCATGGCCTTTGACGAGTGTGCCCCCAGCAAGGCGGAGCGGTCCTATGTTCAGGCGTCCGTGGAGCGCACCACCCGGTGGCTGGAGCGCTGTAAGCGGGAGATGCGGCGGATGAACGGGCTGGAGGACACCATCAATAAAGAACAGCTTCTCTTTGGCATCAACCAGGGGGCTGTCTATGCCGATATCCGCATTGAACATGCCAAGCGCATCCGGGAATTGGACTTGGACGGCTATGCTGTAGGCGGGCTGGCCGTGGGGGAGACCCACCAGGAAATGTACCATATTTTGGATGAAACAGTGCCCTATTTGCCGGTGGACAAGCCAACCTATCTCATGGGAGTGGGGACCCCGGCCAATATATTGGAAGGCGTGGAGCGGGGCGTGGACTTTTTTGACTGTGTCTATCCCAGCAGAAACGGCAGACATGGGCACCTGTATACCAACCATGGCAAGATCAATCTGTTCAACGCCAAGTATGAGTTGGACGAGCGTCCCATCGAGGAGGGCTGCGGCTGTCCTGCCTGTAAACGCTATTCCAGGGCATATATCCGGCATTTACTGAAGGCCAAGGAGATGCTGGGAATGCGGCTGTGCGTGTTACACAACCTATATTTTTACAATACGATGATGACAGAGATCCGGGATGCCCTGGATCAGGGCCGGTTTGCATCCTATAAAAAGGAGAAACTGGAGAGGATGACCGGGGAACTTGCTTAGGAACATAATAAAGTTTTTCTTAATTTTCAGCGAAATCACTTGTCCCAAGACAGAATATTGTGTATAGTAATAAAATGAGTGCGAGACTCTAAACAGGAGGAAAATAAATATGGGCATTTTATTAACCGGCGAAGGAGTGACGGCAACTCCCGAGGCAGGCAGCGGTGCGGGTAGTATGTTGGCTATGGTTCTTATTTACGGACTGTTTTTCCTAGCCATCTGGTTTGTTCTGTTCAGACCCCAGAAAAAGGAGCAGAAGAAAGTACAGGCCATGCTGGCGGCGCTGGAGATCGGTGACAGCGTATTGACTACGGCAGGTTTCTACGGCGTAGTGATTGATATCGCAGACGACACGGTGATCGTGGAGTTTGGCAGCAACAAGAACTGTCGTATTCCTATGGAAAAATCGGCCATCAGCCGTGTGGAGAAGGCGACGGAGTAAGCCAAATGCGTAAAAAGTCACGAGGCAGATGCCTCGTGATTTTCCTATATATGGAAGGATGACCACATTTCTTTACAAGATATTGCGAAAAACACTTGCATAAATCTGAACATATAGTAAAATAAAAGTGATATGAAATGAATGTGGATACATATGTTTCTGACAAGGACAGGAGCAGACTAGGCAGATTATGGCACAGAAGGTTTATATTGTGGAGGGGAGACAGTTTCGCACAGAGGCGGATTACCGCAGGGCTCTCCGAGACAAAAAGGTGATAGATCGGCTGCGGGAGCAGATAGACTTTCAGAATCGCAGTCAGCTTTCCCAGCTGGTCAAGGCATTACAACAGAAAAAGTACCCTTTCCTCACCCTGCTGGGGCAGGACTTTATGGAGGAGGCGGAGGAGGCTCTGCAGCAGTTGAATAAGTCGCCTTCCGGCGCGGGTAAGCGAAAGGGGAAGCAGGCCGCAAAGAAGTCTTCCGGGCAGTCTCCGGGCAGAAAGGGGACAGCGCAGCCCCCGCCAGGAGGTACGGGACAGGACGACCAGATGGAAAAATATGTGCAGGAGGAACTCAGGCGCCGGGAGAAAATCCGGAAAAGACTGGCCCTGCTGTGCAGCGTGGTGGCTGTGGTGTGCTTGGGATATTTTGGCATATACACCTATCAGGCGTCCAGAACAGAGCGGGAGTTTGCCCGTCTGGCGGCGTACAAGGAGAAGGAGCAGGATTTACTGGTACAAGAGGTGTCCGTCAGCCCCCTGATTCATTACACGGAGGAGGGGGAGCGGGTGATCCCGGAAGTTCTGGATGAATATAAAAATTTATATAATAGTAATAAAAGACTTATCGGATGGCTGAAAATTGACGATACAAAAATAGATTACCCTGTCATGCAGACTACGAACAATGAGTATTTCCTGAATCATAACTTCAATCAGCAATCAGACAGGAACGGGGCACTTTTCCTGGATAAGGACTGCGATGTGCTGGAGCCCAGCACCAACCTGATTATCTATGGCCACCATATGAAGAGCGGCAATATGTTCGGTACGCTGGACAAATACAGTTCGGAGGAGTTTTATAAGGAACATCCGGTGATTCAGTTTGATTCGATTTACGAGAAGGGCACATATGAAGTCATGTATGTGTTCCGCTCAAAAATCTACAGCGAGGAAGACGTGGTCTTTAAGTATTATCAGTTTATAGACGCAGGGAGTGAGCAGGAGTTCAACTCCAACATGCAGGAAATGGCGTCTATGTCCCTGTATGACACGGGAGTGACGGCCAGCTATGGGGATCGCCTGCTGACACTGTCCACCTGTGATTACTACGTGGACGACGGGAGATTCGTTGTGGTGGCCAAACGGGTCGGAAGCTGATTGGAAAAGGCAATATATAACGCCGACGGGGCAGACAATATAAAGACTTGATAGGACAGTCATTGGAAAGGAAATGGTTGTTAAGATGGCAAAGATTATGAAGAGCAGAAGATTAAGAAAAAGAGTGAGGAAGACTCTGGGAGCGCTGTTTCTGGCATCCGCCATTGCGGTGGCGGCGATCCCTGTGGATGGACTGCAGGCATCTGGGGAATCAGCGGGGGACCTGGTAGTGACCGTAGGTGATACGGAGAGCGGTATTCCTATTCTGAAGTCGGATGAAAAAGTATATGCTACGGGTGACGGCGTATTCCAGTTCGCGTATGTGTCGGATGACAGCAATAATCCGCATGACGGAACAAGGAACGCGGTGATTGTGGGATACAATCCTCCTACTAATCTGGAAGGCAATACTTTGGATATACCAAACGAGGTGGAGGTATACGATCTGTTTACGTCCAATTTAGGATCGGGCGGAAGAGGATATGTAGCTGTGGGCAAAGCAGGTAATTTCCTGTTCTGGAGGAAGGATACCCCGGTGTTGGATGCTAATGGAAATCCCACTTATGAGCAGAAGCAGGAGTCAAGGCAGTTTTATGTATTGACCGATGGCAGGGAAGTGGAGGTAGACGGGTGTTCGCCGGGCGATTTGAATTTAAGGAAACCGCTGCAGGATACGAATAGTGATGGCACCCCCAAGGTGGATGCCGATGGCAACCCGGTATATGTCACAGATTTGAGCGGTAACCCGGTATATGTCACTATAACGAAGACAGTATCTGTTAATGACCCGGAAAAACCGATAGTCAGATCAGAGTATCTGCCATGCTATTATAGTGATAAAAACGCAAATGGGTGGGGCGAATATCAGTTGGAGGATTTCTACACCCTCAAGGATACCGATGAAAATGGAAATAAACTCGATAACAATAACTATGACAGCACGAACAGCAATCATTTTGAACGGGTCGGCGTTAACGAAGAAAAGCAGTGGATCACACATGTTGCCGTGGCCTATATCGGCAATCAGTCAGTGACAACCGGTACCGGCGGCGTAACAACAATAGGACCGTGGATTACATATGATAACAACAGCACCCAGAAGGGTGTTTTCCAAGGTAAAAGCGGCAATGTCGTTAATTTGAGTGTGGGAGAAAATCTCATAGGCATTGGCAATTATGCTTTTGCGGATTGCAGTTCATTGCAGAGCATAACATTGGGTAATGGTCTGAAGGCTATTGGCAACCATGCCTTTGACAGCTGTATTAATATAAGACAGATCAATGTGGATCCCCATAGCAATCTGGAGAAGATAGGAGATCATGCTTTCTATAATTGTCAGAGTCTCAGATCGTTTAATATGCCCGTGCCAGTGAAGAAAATCGGAGATGGTGTATTTGAGAATTGTTATGCTTTGGCGGAGATTGGCTTATATGATGAAAACGAGATAAAGGCATTGGATACTATTGGCGAGCATGCTTTTATGAATTGCCGCAGCTTGACCAGCCTGACTATTCCCAGCAATGTAACGAGCAAAAAATTGGGGCTCAGCATGGTATATGGATGCAGTGCGCTGCAGTCTGTCACTGTGATTAACGAGCAGGCAAATTTTGTGGAGAGTAAGAATCCTGTTGACGGTTCTGATTATACTTTTGAAGATTTTAAGAACAGTGTGCCTGCTACATTCTATTTTGAGGGAGTTAATACGGCGTATACCGGCGATACACCGCTTGATGATACGCTGCATAAGACAGCCAATGACAACAGTATTGCCTTTAAATATCTGAATCAGGATGTATATGAGATAGTAATAAAGGATCCTGATGATCCAACCAAGAAAGCGATTTACAGGGTTAATTCCAGCAATCAACTGATTTACTGCCACTTGGATAATGGCATGTCTACTGTTGAGATGCCGTCTACGATTGGACCTTACAGAATTACGGCCATTAATTCTACCAGTTTCCAGAATAACTGCGCCCTGAAAAAGATTACAATCCCTTCCTCCGTGCTGACGATTGAGGAGAATGCTTTCAGGGGCTGTCATAATCTGAAGGATGTGATCTTTGAAAGTCCGGTGCAGTGCGCAATTGGTGCCAATGCTTTTAAAACGCAGGATGTAAGTACAAATACCCATAGAGATTGCGCAGACAGTAATCTGGCTGACGTTCCGACACTGAGCTTTACCGGGGATATATCCTATGCCAGCGGCCCTTTTGTCTATGCTATGGATCCGAGTAACAACATTAATGCGGGCAGCCAGCAGCGCACCTATATCACCTACTACAGTGGATGGCCTACCAATTTGACCGTGAAGTACAATGAGGAGACCGATAAGAATGAATTGATAGATTATCCTATATTCGCGGAATTGAGTAACTATAATCTCACAACATTTCCTTATATGACGCAAGAGTATGTTGACGCAGCGAAGGAAGCGGTGTCGGTATATGACAGTGATCCTCAGACCCTGACAGACTACCAGAGGCAGATTATTAATTCCGCTCTCAATATTGAACTGCCCCAGGGAATTGAGTCTGTGAAGGATGGCCTGTTTAAGGATAAAGAGTCAAAGGATAGCAGGGATAAAACCATTACCACCAGGGGGATTGCCGAAATTCTGCCAAACACTTTTGAGGGATGTACGAACCTGAAGGAACTGTATATATTAGGAGACACTTCCTCCATCGGCGATTATGCTTTTAAAGATTGTACAAATTTAGAGACAGTGGAAATCTCGGCCAATGTAAATACCATGGGCGTAAGACCCTTCGCGGGCTGTCAGAATGTCAGCTATGTGAGTTTTCAGGACGGTCCCAATTTCCGCTGCGAAAATTCGATTATCTATGGTCTGAATAATGGAGCCAAGAGCACGGTGGCGGAGTGTCTGGAGGCCAGGGGCAGAACCAGCGGTTCCACCTCCGTGAAGGCTGAGGAACTGGCCGGTGTCATAGGAATTGCAAAGGAGGCATTTTTCAATACGGGTGTGGGCATTGTGGATCTGAAAGAATCCAGCATCACAGAGGTGCCCGAGTATGCCTTTGCCGGAGACACTACAGGTTCCAAGAATACCAGCGGTGGATTGACCAATGAGTTGTTTGCCGTATATCTGCCCAAAACTTGCCAGCAGATAAAAGAGAACGCGTTTAAGAACAGCAAGATCAGCGCGGTGGAGATTCCGGCCAGTGTCAGCTATATAGACCCCAAGGCGTTCAATACTACCGGCAACAGTCCCAGAGACGTGGCAACGGATACGAGTACTCCGAATGATCCGAGCGTAGAGTGGGACGGTATCTACAGGGATGATCCTCACACTATTGAGTTTTCCTGTGAAAATCCCAGTACTGCCTACATGTACGCCACCAGTCCCAGCAACAGTAACATCAACCCTATAGATAAGCCTTTAGAGGTGTATGTAAAAGTTACATTTGTGGCTCCCAAGGATCCTGCGAATCCGGTCGGCGAATACGATACTTTGGATATTCAGGAGATATTGCTTGGCGAGGACGCTGTTCCGCCCAATGATAAGCTGCCTGTATTTGAAGGTTATACCTTCCAGGGTTGGTATCCCAGCTATGAGGGAATCGGCAGAGATACAACTATTGAGGCTCGTTATAAGGCAAATGACTTGGAGGAGTCCAAGGTGACAGTCACCTTTATGGATGAAGACGGTGTGACCGTACTGGGAACCGACCGTGTATTCCCCGGTGAGGACGCAAAGGCTCCTGTGGTGCCGTCCAAGGAAGGCTACCGCTTTGTGGGCTGGGCGCCTCCCATTACCAATATTCAGCATGATACAACAGTAATTGCGAGATATGACAAAATTGACTCTGACGAGACCAGGTATATAGTGAATTTCTATGCCTGGAACGAAGAGACCGGCCGTAATGATAAATTGATTGCAACCCAGCGTATCGCGCCGGGAGAGTCGGTTACCAATCCGCAGGTGCCTACGCGGCCCGGTTATAGCTTTACCGGATGGCTGCCCGATGTTTCAAACATCACAGGAAATGTGGACACATACGCTCAGTATGATTATTCGGGACCTGGGGCACCTACGCCTACGCCTGACCCGAACGCAACACCTAATCCGAACGCAACACCGACTCCCGTACCGGGAGCAACACCGACTCCCGGGGCCACAGCTACACCTGCGCCTTCGAATCCGAATGCGACGCCGACGCCGTCTCCCAGTCCCGTACCGGGTATCTATACGCTGACTGTACGGAACGGTTCCGGATCCGGCAGCTATGTAGTGGGCGCTCAGGTTATCGTAATTGCGGATAACCCCAGCAACAATTCGGAGTTCAGCGGCTGGACAGTGGAGCCTGCCACTGCAGTGGTGGCCAGCAAGGACGCAATGGGAACCGTGTTGATTATGCCTGCGTCCAATGTGGTTATGACGGCCAATTACAAGTCGAAGACCAACATGGGCAATAGCAGTACCGTCACACGGCCTAACGGCACTACCGGCAACGGCAACGGTAACGGCAGCGGAACCTCAACAAATACCGGCAATGGCACGACACTTGTAATCACCAAGAATGGCCTGTCCAACACAGGAAAGGCTTCCGTGACGGTGAATGGCTCCTCAGATAATTTTGTAGTGAAGATTTCAGAGGATGCCAATGCCACTGAGGCGGCACTGAAGGCGCTGATGAACGAGTATGGTGAACTGACGAATATTTCCTACTTCCCTATGGATATCAGTCTCTATGATTCCACGGGAACAACCAAGATCACCGACACCACCGGTCTGGCAGTGGATATTACTCTGCCGATTCCGGACTCTCTGATCCCTTATGCCGGCAATAACAAGGTTGCCAGCGTGGTAAATAACAGATTGGAGAAATTGACGCCTAAGTTTACTACAATAGACGGAGTGCCTTGCATCAGCTTTACAGCCACCCATTTTTCACCTTATGTGATCTATGTGGATACTACGGATTTGTCCGCAGGAACAATTCAGGACAGTACGCCCAAGACAGGCGACGGAATCCATCCAAAGTGGTTCCTGGCTATGGGCCTGGCATGTATCTCCTTCATGCTGTTCATCAAGAAGGATAAAAGAGCCGTGCCGGTGAAAGTAGCGGCGGCAAGATAAAAGAGGGTATTATGAAAATTAAGTGGAATGTGATAGGGATAGTGCTAATTATAACGGCGGTCCTGATCATGCAGATTCCTGTACCGGAGGCGGATGCATCATCCGCTTCCGATTTTAAAATGGACGGAAGTACGCTGATCGGCTACACAGGCACGGCAACTGACGTGTCTGTTCCGTCTACTGTAAAAGTGATTGGGGAGGGCGCCTTCCAAAACAATACCACGATCACCAGGGTGACGATTCCGAAGAATGTAGAGAGGATAGATCCCTATGCTTTCTGGGGATGCGACAAGCTGGAGCAGGTGAATCTGGGAGAGGGACTTTACGAGGTAGGGGATTATGCCTTTGCCAATTGTCCGGAACTTCGGACGATCTCTTTTCCTGACAATATTACACGGATCGGCATCAGTGCCTTTGCAGACTGCGTTTCTCTGAGAAATATCAGGATTCCCTATACTGTGCGCTCTGTGCATGATACTGCTTTTGACGGTTGTTATCGGCTGGAGATAGCTTATGATGCCGGTACAGAGGGAGAGCGTTTTGCTCTGTATTTTGCGGAAAAGCGGAAGGAAATGCCGGAGTATGAGGATATTGACGAGTACGAGGAGGTGGTTACACCGCCCACTCCGGCCCCTCTGGAGGGAAATGAGACTGCTGCGCAGCCCGATTCCCAGGGAGATGCATCAGGGAGCTTTCTGGAGAATATATTGGGCTGTATTAACGGTATTACTGACCAGCCATCCTTTAATGTTCCCGGCAAGGAACTGGGAACTACCACTGTGGTAGGGAATATGGCGGTGGTATTTATGGACAATACCCAGCCCAATGTGACGGACGGGGAGATAAGCGGGATTCAGCCTGGCGGGCAGGAATCACAGTCGGGACGATCTTCCATGCAGGAATATACTACAGAAAAGAGCAAGGGAACTGTAAAATACACTTTGATAGATGGCAGGGTGTTGGCGGATAGGGCCTATTATGGCTACCAAAATATAGGAAGTCTTAATCTGCCGGAGGGCTTGGAAGAGATTGGCGAGTTTGCCTTTGCCAGAAGCAGTCTGCAGGAAGTGGTCATTCCGGAGGGGGTGAGCAGCATTGGGCATGGTGCGTTCTACCATTGTGACTCCCTTACCCAGGTGCAGCTGCCTGCTACCATCACCCATATTGCCCCCAAAGCATTCGATAATACCGCCTGGGTTAAACAGTTTTATGAGCAGGGAACAGGTGATTTCCTGGTGGCGGGCGACGGTATTTTGATTGCCTACAAGGGGAATAGTACTCAGGTTCAGGTTCCCGAAGGAATACGGCAGATCGGTCCTGAAGTATTTCAGGGACATACGGAGATCGTCTCCGTGTCCTTGCCGGACTCTCTGGAGATTATCGGGGAGGGAGCCTTCGAGAATTGCAGCAGTTTGACACAGCTTTTAGGTATGTCCCGGGTACGCATTATTCGTGACAGGGCCTTTTACCATTGCCCGCTGGAGTGGATTGTGCTGCCGGATACGGTGGAGAGCGTTGGCCTGGGGGCCTTTGCTCGGGAGAGCATCGGTGGGGTGGTACTGCTGCAGGGGAGGATTCCCGCGAGGGGACAGGAACTTTCTGCGGACAGACGATCCAACGAGGGGTATCGGGTCAATGCCTTTGACGGCGTAGAGTATGTGTTGGCATATAATAACCTGACCGGCCAAGAAGTGCAAGACACGGTATTGGACAGCAGCCAGACTGTATACAAGGGTATCATGGGACATTTGGAGACGGATGTCTTTGTGACGGACGCTACCTATATGACGGTGGCGGAGGTACAGGGCAGGTCCTGGAGTGATTCTGTTTTGGTTGACGGCCAGAGTTATGCGCGGCAGGGAATGGAGAAAATGAGTTATCTGTTCCCTAAGTGGCAGGCCCCTCAAGGGGAGGGGCTGACTGTGAGTGGGGATGCGGAGATTCAGGCCCGGTTGTCCCCTCAGAGCGAGGGAGACCTGCTGCAAGTGCAGATGCTGGCAGGGATAGGAGAAGCGCCGGAGTTGGATGCCGCCTATAGAAGAATTTACCAGCAGGGAATACCTATGGATACTTTGTGTTATACGCTCACACTCTATGAAGGCGAGAGCGGCGGAACCATTTCCCGCTTGGGCAAGCAGGCATTGGAAGTGACAATGTCTCTGCCACAGCAGCTGCAGAACCAGGATTTGCGTCTGGTTACGCTGGATCGCAACGGGCAACTGGAATTTCTGGACATGGTAAACGATGGACAGCAGATACAGTTTAGCACGGATTATCTGTCGGTATATGGAATCTATGGAAGCGGAGCCATGTTTGCCCAGGGAAATGTAGTGGACGGCCAGGTGGTAATCACTGGCTATGGCAAAAGGGACGATTCTCCGGATACTGGAGATTTTATACACCCCAAATGGGTACTTGGAACAGGGCTATTGGCCTCTGGCCTGGCAATATTATTGTTTCAACGGAAAAGGAGAACGGCGTGATTTATTCACGCCGTTTTTGTTTGTGGATTATCTTTCTGTTTCTGTCCTATATAGCAGATTACTTCTCAGTGGCATATCTTATAAAGGGATAGGTGATTGCATAAGGAAGTTTTGCGGTTGTCTGTCAGAGAGACAGGAACGGGGGAAGGACGGAAATGCAGCGTGTCAGAAAGGAGATTGGGGCACAACATATAGATTTAAAATCCTGGCAAAGGCATGGAATCACGGTAGCGGTTCTGGATACGGGCATGGCTGTGCATCCGGACCTGGAGGGGCGGCAGGTGGCTTTTTATGATTTCGTGCGGGGGAAGGGACAGGAGACGGTATGTTATGATGACAATGGCCACGGGACCCATGTGTGCGGCATTTTATGTGGCAGCGGCAGAATGTCTGACGGCAGGTACCGGGGGATTGCGCCGGACAGCCGCCTAGTGGTATGCAAGGTGCTGGATCACCAGGGGGACGGAAGCATGGAACATATGCTGCAAGGCCTGCTTTTTGTGGAAAAAATTTATAAGCGATATGATATCAGGGCGGTCAATATCTCGGTGGGGATCGGCCAGCTCAGGGACCGGGAGAAGGTATCCGCTCTGGCGGAGGCGGTGCAGCGCCTGTGGAAGCTGGGACTGGTAGTAGTTTGTGCAGCGGGCAATAAAGGGCCGGGAGAGAATACAATATCCGCCATCGGTACAGGGGAGAGAGTGATTATGGTGGGCTGCCACGACGGCAGCTACCGTCGGGGCGACTCCGGCAGCTGTAGTCTGTACTCTGGCCGGGGACAGGAAGGGAGCCGTATCCGTAAGCCGGATCTGGTGGCGCCGGGGACGGATATCATGTCTTGCAATGCCTTCTGGCAAAGGGGGAGACGCTCGGACTACTATGTGGTCAAGAGCGGAACCTCCATGGCGACACCTATCGTGACAGGATGTGTGGCCTTGCTGTTACAGAATGAGCCCTATCTGTCCAATGACCAGGTAAGGGACCGGCTGATCTACTCGGCCCGGGATCTGGGGGCTCCTTGGAATCAGCAGGGGTGGGGGATGGTGAACCTGAGCGGTTTATTAAAATGATACAATTAGGCGCTTCCTATGCCCCGCTAATCATAAAAAGCCGGATCTGTCAGGACATCTTCCTGTATATGCCATTGCACAGTGCCTCACACAGTCCACATGAACAGAGAAAACATTTGGATATTACGTTTTGATTCTGCTTATTCCGGGTAGAGTATATAAAGTGAAATGTAAATTATAAAAGTGTATTGAATGTATTTATGGATTATGAAAAAGGTTAGTAATATTAAAGATGATTTTGTAAAATACGTGTAACATACTTGTGATATCTTGACAGAGAAAATGTATAGAAGTATACTATAAACAGAAAAATTATATAAAAAGCTATATACAGAGGATAGAAAATGGAAAGGAAGTGAACTAAAAAACAATATGGAAGCGGAAAAAATGAATAAAGACGTGGGACTATCGGAAGAAGTGAAAGAACTAATTGACGATTTTATATCTAGGAAACGAAAACAGATCCTGATTGCACTTTATCCTAAACGTAAATTATCCCAAGGAGAACTAGCCAAGGCGGTGGGTACTTCAACGGCTTCTTTGGCGAACATTCTATTAAACTTTGAGGGATTCCGGTACCCTCTTTTGGAGAGTGAAAGCGAAGGGAAAAGGCGGTATTATTCTCTGAGCAGACTGGGAAGGGATTACATTGAGAACTGCCGAAGGCAGGAAAAAAAAGAGGAAAAAGGCAAAATCGTCAGAGATTCTTCTCAGATGCTCCAAAAGGCAAAAGAGTGTTTGGGCGAATTTCAGGTACTGGAAGAAGACTGGGAGTTTGAGTTGGAAGAGGCGCTGCTTGACAGAATCGAATGCAGGAAAATCAAAGCGAACGAGAGCCAGAAGGCAGTAGATGAATTTCTGAAAAGCATAGAGTATGTTCTTACATATGATTATGAAAACCAGATAATGAATATATTGGGATTCATGGATGGAAACAAGATATTGCGGGTCAGGATGTCTCGATTTATAGATATATTTGACCTGTTCCGGCCGGTTTTGGAGGCATGGGAGAACGGATTTGACGCATTACAATTGTACGAGCTTTTAGACGCGGTAATCTCCAATGAGCAAAAAAGAGGCAGAACGTATGCCGAGGCTTTAAATTGGACGGAGGAATATGACAGGCTGGCGGAAGGAATAAGTTATGTCACGAAGAAGGCAGCGGGAGAGGAGTTGCAGGTCCTCTACGAGTGTTTTCAAAGCTTTCTGGCAGGGAACCAGGTGTTAAGCGGTTTTTTGGCACGAGAAATTTATAAGAGAGTACAGGGAAGAGATAATACATGATGATTAAAGAGTAAAAAATACAGCAAATAATGTTTACGCAATATTGGAAGGGGCCCGTAATGTAAAGTGTGCTGTATGAGTAGCTTTGTGTGCGGGCTTTTTTTGCGTGAAAGGGGGCCGAGTGAAAGGAAAAAATAATATACATAAATTTCCTGAAAAACGTCACTGGCCCGTTAATGCCATAGAACGGAAAAAACAGGCACGAAATATCGAATCCGAGATTAATTTAGAGTATGATAAAGACAGCGCAAAAAAAATAAAAAAATGGTTGAGAGTGGCTACGATATGGGTATCGCTTGTTGGAACAGCGGGGGTTGCCCTATTATTAGTATTTTCCTATAAGGCAGGTAAAATATGGGGTTTTTTAGATACATATGGCGATTTGGTTCATGGTCTTTGGGTGTTATTACCATTTGAATTGTGCGGAGGGATTTATGGCGCCTACAAAAATAAAAAGGTACTGCGGCAGGTTGTGATTCTTGTCTTTGTGGCAACTCTGTTTTTGCCAATGCCTATTAGCGCACTGAAATGGGGGAAAATCCCTAATGATAGGTCTACAGAAAGTTTGACTTTAGGAGAACCAATTGTGATTTCTAACCCTGTTGAGGTTACCGGGGCTGAAGTTAGATATACCAAGCCATATTCGAGGGATGAGGATATATTTGTTGAAGTGTTGGAATTGTACTATGGCGTGGAGAAAGGAGCCATAGCCGAAGAGGAGGAGGCGGCAGCGCGGGCGGATATTATAGAAAAGGATATTGACGCAAACAGGAAGGAGTGGGAGGGAAAGACGGAACCACAGCTGTTTTGGGATAACTGGTACAGGGCGGACTATTGGTATCGGGTTTATAAAAAACAGATAGAAATATTAGAGGAGGACATGGATACAATACTGGAAGAAGATGATGCGTATTTGAGTGATATTCGTGAATATAGGATAGACGCGTTAATAGAGGCAAAGATGTTCAGAAAATTGGCGGATGATCAATATGAAGACGCGGAAAATCAGAAATTAACAGCACAGTATTGCATCGGAATATCCGATGAATATATGTCCTATAAAAGCTACAGCCTGGCTTTGGACAATCTTCAGGAGGGCGCCGAGTGGGCTGTAAAATCTATATATAGTGCCATAATGGAGGGGAATAAGGATAAGATGTGGAAAGGGATGGCGGAACTGGATAATGTGATAGAGCGGCTAGAGAGGATGGGGGATAAAATCAGTGAAGATATTATATTGAAAGTAAAAGACGTCCGGGATGCCTATCGGATATTAATTGAAAGACAATAACCTGATGGCATGGGGAAGTTACTACAGTTCCCGATAAATAATTATTCCTGCCCGAACACGTTTCTTCACTGTTGAACATGTGACGGATGCCAGGCTTGAAAATAGCCTCACAGAAATTGCTGGCATCCGTTACGTGTTCAAACGTTTTTATTAGGAACATTTCCCTGTCCGGAGTTGAAATCCTACAGGGCTGGGAATGGTAATGCGGAGAAGAGATTATTGAGAAAAAAACATTGACATCCTCGGTATAATTGTATACACTTATACAGGCGGCGTATGCCGTGTGTTAGAAAGTGTAACTGAATACAGGAGGAGAGAACATGAGAGATAACGAAGCCTTCCAGAATCGACCGGTGACTATGAACCAGCACAACAATCTGCTGGAGATCGAGGAGCATATGTATATATTGGACGATGTGGAGAAGCCCAATGTATTCCGCAATATGTTCCCCTATTCGGAGATTCCCAAGATACCGTTTAATGACAGGATCGTGCCTCACAATATGCCTAAAGAGATCTGGATCACGGACACTACTTTCCGGGACGGACAGCAGTCCAGGGCTCCTTATACTACGGAGCAGATTGTGACGATCTACGATTATCTGCACAAGCTGGGCGGCCCCAAGGGTATGATCCGCGCCAGCGAGTTTTTTCTGTACAGCAAGAAGGACAGGGATGCAGTCTATAAGTGTATGGAAAGAGGTTATCAGTTTCCGGAAGTCACCAGCTGGATACGAGCCAGCAAGGAGGATTTCAAGCTGGTGAAGGAGATAGGCATGAAGGAGACAGGCATTTTGGTGTCCTGTTCGGATTATCATATCTTCCTGAAGTTGAAAATGACCAGGCGGCAGGCCATGGAGCACTACTTGAGCGTGATCCGGGATTGTTTGGAGGAGGGAATCAGCCCCAGATGTCACTTGGAGGATATTACCAGGGCGGATATCTATGGCTATGTGGTGCCCTTCTGCCTGGAATTGATGAAGCTGATGAAGGAGTACCGGATTCCCATCAAAGTCAGAGCCTGTGACACCATGGGCTATGGTGTCAATTATCCCGGCGCCGTTATCCCCAGAAGTGTACAGGGGATCATCTACGCCATACATACCCATGGAGGGGTGCCCCATGAGTTGATTGAGTGGCATGGACACAACGATTTCTACAAGGCGGTGGCCAATTCTACTACCGCGTGGCTTTACGGCTGTTCCGGCATCAACACTTCCCTGTTTGGGATCGGCGAGAGGACGGGCAACACACCGCTGGAGGCCATGGTGTTTGAGTATGCCCAGTTAAAAGGGGAGCTGAATGGCATGGATACAACGGTGATTACGGAACTGGCGGAGTATTATGAGAAAGAAATCGGCTACCAGATCCCTCCCCGGACTCCCTTTGTAGGCAAAAATTTCAATGTGACAAGAGCGGGCATCCATGCGGACGGCCTGTTGAAAAATGAGGAGATTTACAATATTTTTGACACGGAGAAGTTTCTGAACCGCCCGGTACTGTGCGCTATCTCCAATACCTCCGGATTGGCAGGCATTGCCCACTGGATCAATACCTTTTATAGGCTGAGGGAGGACTGCCAGGTGGAGAAGACTTCCCCGCTGGTAAAGGAGATCAAAGCCTGGGTGGACGAAGAATATGCGGGAGGCCGCGTGACGGTGCTGACGGACGAGGAGATTGTAGCTTGTCTTGAGCGGATCTGCGCGGAGAAAGGTTATACCATTGGAGGCAGAGATGAGCAGTAATTATGATGTAAAGCAGGAGGTTACGGACAAGTATTCCCTGCGGGGCAGAGTATTTCACAAGCTCAGGGATGATATTCTGAGCGGCAAATATGAGGAAAATGAGGAACTGAAAGAAGTTGCCATCGGCGAGGAGTTAGGGGTCAGCCGGACCCCGGTCCGGGAGGCGTTCCGCCAGCTGGAGCTGGAAGGACTGATTCAGATCATTCCCAATAAGGGGGCCTACGTGACCGGCATCACGGAGAAGGATGTGAAGGATATCTATATGATCCGCTCTCTTTTGGAGGGGCTCTGTGCCCGTTGGGCCACGGAGCATATCACCCAGGAGCAGATGGAGGAAATGGAGGAAAATGTCTATCTGTCCAAGTTCCATGCCCAGAAAGGGCATCTGGACCAGTTGGCAGAGTTGGACAACCGCTTTCATGATATCATGTATGAGGCATGTAACAGCAAAATGCTGGAGCACCAGTTGAAAGATTTTCACCAATACGTACTGCGGGTGCGAAAAAAGACTCTGGCCAACAAGAATCGTGGCCCCAAGTCCAACGAGGAGCATGAGGAGATTCTCCAGGCTATTAAGGCCGGGGATGCGGACAGAGCGGAGCGGCTGGCCAACCGGCATATGATTAATGCCTATGACAATATGGTGAAGAACGGACTGCACGAAGCATACCATGACAGGGAGCAGGGATGAGGTGTGTGCAAGTAGGGAATATGCGGAACTTAAAAATCAAAGAATGTTTAAACAGCATATTCCCGGAATGCACACTGAGGAAAATCAGGACGCCCAAGCGGCATGATTTTGCTCACGGGGATAGTGTGCAAGTAGGGAATATGCGGAACTTAAATCAAAGAATGTTTAAACAGCATATTCCCGGAATGCACACTGAGGAAAATCAG
>ERZ779637.289-NODE-289-length-36682-cov-21.911513_pt1 | contig 36682 bp, 28 predicted proteins | sample MGYA00514196_ERZ779637 | MGnify/ENA primary metagenome ERZ779637 (study PRJEB29562, sample SAMEA4376700) | mouse gut metagenome | isolation source: Cecum | study: EMG produced TPA metagenomics assembly of the A DSS colitis mouse model was used to assess the...
GAACCCGTGTTACCGCCGTGAAAGGGCGATGTCTTAACCGCTTGACCATGGAGCCGAATCACAGCTTTATATGCTATACATGTTGCTTCAACGAGTTATATAATAACATACTCCCGCCCGTTTGGCAAGAGTATTTTTTCATTTCTGTAATTTTTCTCCAAATTTTATGCTAACCTGCATATCGTAGATGGGCTATGCCTAAAATCCGGACGAAAAATGCCGTATTTTCCGCGCAGGAAAGATAATTCCTAACAAGGACACTCCTGCGTCAGATAAATCCCCTACGGTATGAGCCAAATGTACATACAAGGATGTCCACTTGGCTCGTTGACCGTGGGAATAAATGGAACTGTGCCTTTCGCCGATTATAAGGTATATTCCCTGGAGGGCTGATAGAAGTAAGTCTGCAGCGTTCTGCCCGCGTTGTAAGTAACGGTATAGCAGTCCAGTGGCTGGTTCTCTGCCATTGCCTCCTTCAAAACAGCATGGAAAGCCGCCGTCTTGGGTTCGCCAGGCTGTCGCTGCCTGGAACTGCCGTTCTCACGTCTTGTTCTGGGAGCCCGGGAAACTACCTGAACCGGATAAACCTTGAAGCTGGAAATTCTGCTAGCTGCGATAATCCCTCCTTTGCTGCTTATTTCAACAGTGTCCCTTCGTTCTTTGATAAGAATATCGGCATAATCTCAAAAACATTAACAGTCACCTGTATAATTTTTGTTAAATATTCAGAAAATTTTGTTTATGTATTGTAAGTAGTCTGTACGCTCCATTTCGAAACTTTCCTTGTCCCTGCATAACCGGAGTTTGGCCTAAGCCAAACTCCTGCTGTGCCCGCGTTATTGCATCGATCAGTAATAGATGTGCAGCATCCTGACTTACCTCACTTGAGCACTGCCGTCCCGTAGGGCTCCAGCGCCAGTTCCCCCTCCACACTGACACCGTCAAAAAGGCTGACAAGGGAACGCTTCAGCAGTATAGTGACCTGATCCGCACTGTAATTCAACACAAAATAATACTTTTTCCCATCTTTCTCCCTGATCGCCAGCTCGCAGCACTCAGGCAGAACCATCGTCTCCCTTTCGGGTTCTGCCGCCTGTACCTCCTCCAGCAAGGCAGCAGTCAACTCCTCCGTAAACACCGTTCCAAGGGAGTATACCACTCCCTTTCGGCAGCGATGGCGGAGCAAAGCGCCCTCCCCCGCATAATAACAGTTCTCATAGATGCCCAGCACCTCCGCAGACTCCTCTCCCGCAAGAGGCTGCAACAAATCGTTAAACACCGGTGCTTCCAGGTACCTGTCCCCCCACCGGATTGTCACCGGGCTGTCGCCGGGACAGGTTCTGGTAAACTCCGGGATATCCGCCCCCGTCAGCGGCCGAAGAAGCCCCGGCAGATCCTGCATGACGCAGTGGCCGTCCAGATCCTTATAACCGCTGCGGCACCCAAGGATCAGGATACCTCCCCCGGCCACATACTCCTCCAGAATTGCCGCCCTAGCCTCGGACATCATGCAGGGATGGGCATATATCAGCACTTTGTAGGCGGACAGAAGGGCGCTGACTCCCTCGTCCGACAGATAGACATAGTCAAGGGGCGTATGGATTTTCTGGGCGGCGGCAAAGATCGCCGGCTGGCTGACGTTTTCCAGATCCCGGTGCCACATGTCTATGCGCAGATCCCAGCAGTTGTCATAGTCCTTCAGAACTCCAACCTGGGCCCGGTAGCGGCCTCCGGCGACCTCCTGTATGGCCTCCAGCTTCCGGTGGATGGAGCGCAGTTCCGCCATACGGCGGTTCTCCCGCCCCGAATAATCCAATATGCCATGCCAGTACATCTCCGTGCCAAAGGTACAGGTGCGCCACCTGAAATAGCTGATATAATCCGCCCCATGGGCAATGCTCTGCATGGTCCACAAGGTCATCTGCCCCGGCTTTGGCGCCGGCGCCGCCATACAAGTGGTCCACCCATTGGGGCCGGACTGCTGCTCCATGATGCCGAATACAGGAGAAATGGAGCGCACCTCCGAGAGGCTCCGGCTGGCCTCCCGGTCCCTCAGCCCCGAGGGCAGCCGTCCCCCGTCCACATTATAAGCCATGTCTGGATAGGAATCATAGGTGTAAAAATCCAGACTCTCCCTGGTCATCCCATGGTTGTCCAGATGGTCAAAGTGTCCATTGGTGGTGATAAAATCCCCTTCCTTCAGGTATTTGCGCAGGATCTCACTCTGCATCCGGGCAAAGCCGCGGGCGCTGTGGGAGATAAAGCGCGCATAGTCCAGCAGCGCGTGAGGATTGGGATTACCGCTCCGGGTGCGTTTGGGAAGGTCGATCTCCTCCCAGCCGGTGTAGGTCTGGTTCCAGAACACCGCGCCCCAGGCCCTGTTAAGCTCCTCCATTGTCCCGTATTTTTCCCGCAGAAATACCCGGAAAGCGCAGGCATCCGCCGCCGAGTAAAATTCATCCACCTCGCAGTTCAGCTCATTGTCAATCTGCCAGCCGATAACAGCGGGATGCCGTCCGAAATGGCTTGCCAGCTTTTCCACGATAAGGGCCGCTTTCTCCCGATATACAGGAGCGTTATAATTGTAATGGCGCCTCCCCCCATGTTCCAGCGGCGTACCGTCGGCATGGGCGTTTAGCGTCTCGGGATATCGTTTCGTCAGCCATGCCGGGGGCGTGGCAGTGGGGGTGCCGAATATAACTTTCATCCCCTTCTTCTGGCATAGGTCAAGAAAACGGTCATAAAAATCATAGGTAAAGACTCCCTCCGAAGGCTCCGTCAGATTCCAGGAAAATTCGGCGATTCTGACTACCCGGATCCCGCACTCCAACATGCGCTCCAGGTCCGCCGTCCACATGTCCTGGGGCCAGTGCTCGGGATAGTAACATACCCCCAGCGTCAATGTACTTCCATCAAGAATTTTCCGCATATTTTCCTCTTTCCTGCATAACTGGAGTTTGGTCTAAGCCAAACTCCGGCTGCACCTGTGATATTGCACCAATCAGTATTTGGAACGATAGTTCCAAACTTCCCGCTGTCACTCCTCCTCCGTGACGATCCCTTCATCGGAAATCTCCACATTGACAGATATACTCTCCAGGAAATCATAGATGCGCCTCTGCTCGTCCGGATCCGCCGCATAGGTGGTCCTGCACCCCGCCTGCACCGCAGGAACCACCTGCACCTCCAGCCGCGTCTGCGTGTCATCCCCCGAAAAGCGCAGCTGCAAAAGCATGGTGTCCAAAGTCTTTTCGTTGAACCAATAATTTCCCAGACTATAGATGATCGGTTTTCCGTCATAGTACTCCATGCCTTGCAGGCAGTGGCTGTGAGCGCCGATCACCGCGTCCGCCCCCGCGTCCAGATATTCCTTCCCCGTGTCCAGCTGCACCCGCTCCAGGTCATAGCTGTATTCCGTTCCCCAGTGGACAAAGGCAATGCAGAAGTCTGCGTTTTCCTTTCCCTCCCGGATGGTCTGCAAAAATAGTTCTGTGTCATAACAGCGCAGGATTCCCGGCTGTGTTTCGGTGGCCTGGGGCGTCATCTTATTTTTCTCCGCCCGGGAGGCCGCCACCAGCGCCACGGTCTTGCCCTCCACCTCCAGATACAGGGGCCGCATGGCCTCCTCCAGGGTGCGTCCCGCGCCGAAATAAGGCACTCCCGCCTCCTCCAGCACCGTGAAGGTATCCAGCAGGGCTTCCTCACCGTAATCATAGACATGGTTGTTGGCCAGCGTCACCGCGTCCACTCCCAGCTGCCCCAGCACTTCCACACGCTCCGGATCCGCCCGGAAGGTATACGCCTTCTTTGGCAGAGGGGTCCCGCCTGTACTGTAGGTAAATTCATTGTTCAGGCACATAATGTCCGCCGCCTGCATCACCTCCACCAGTTCCTGGGATATGCAGTCATAAATACCCCCGGGCTGCTGGTTCAAAAACTGGGTGGTATACCAGTTCTCATCCAGATTGATATCCCCCGCAAAGCATATCGTGAAATCAAAGCCCCTGTCCTCCGGCTCATCAGTGGGGGCGGGAGTGGGCGTCGGCGATGGCACTGGCATAACCACTGGATCCGGCGAAATCTCCTCCGCCTCCCATTCAATTGTCTCCGCCTGCACCAAAGGTCCCGCCTGTTGGTAGGAACAGCCTGTCAGAAACAGACACAACAAAAACATTCCTGCTATTTTTCTACTCGTTTTCATTTTCTGATATGCACCCTTTCCCCTCAAACGAAAAACCATATCCCATTTCAACGCCTTTTCTTAGAACTGTGAAATTTTCCATAAAAAACAAGATCGCCTCATCCAAACAGAAGCGTCCGCAAACAGGATTACTTTAACGGTTTTCGCAAGTACCTGTTTCAAATGTTCTTTTTACATTGTACTGTATTTTATGTTTTTTTACAAACGTTGTTTTCTTTTTTGCCATATTTATATCCGGGAGTTCTGTCATTGTCCGAAAACTCGGAACTTTTAATGACTTACAAAAAGAACACGGAGCCACCCTTGATGATGTCTTGGCCTGGACCAGAGAAAATGATCTGTGACAAGCAGGTGGAATGCGCACAAAAGATGATACTGACTATATACCATACTCTGTAACACAGACAAAAACTGCTGTACTGTCCACAAATACTGGGCTTACAGCAGTTTTGTTTCTTATAAACTGTCAAAGACAGGATTATAGTGCAGCAAAGTCTCCCTTGCAATAGCGGCCTTGCGATTTTTCATGGCGGGTCACGCTCCATACGGCAGCATAAAGGCTTCATCATCTTAAGATATTCAGCATGTCTTCCGCCAAAACTGCATTTTCCAGGCAAAGCCTGCCACCCTCATCCGCGATTCCCAGCATTTTCAGAATCTCAAAATACGTCGACTCATCTGTTTCCTGTCCCATATAGAAATAGTCGGTAACGCCTTTTCCGGTGTAGGTGCCTTCCTCGTCATAAACTGCATTGTAGCTGTAACTCAGAAGAGGAATGTCATCATCTGTCAATTCCTTATCTGCGGACGTTTGATAATATTGCCGGCCATATCCCCCCTCATCTCCGCCTCCATTCCAACTTTCGAAGGCAGCAATTATACCACTGCCATCGAAATAGGTAAGCTCCGCTGTTGTCATAGAATTCACCAAGCAAAATACCGCGCCGTCCTTTATTGTATAGATAGAATATCTGTCATTTCCCCTGTCCCCTGCTGCCAGTTCGGGTATCTTATCCCCGTCCAGATCTATCAGCGAAAAAACTATGCCCGCATTGCTCTCTTCAACAGTCTTTTGATATGGCGCAAGGGAGATTTCTGACCCGGATACATACTCTTCCTCTGAAGGCGCCAGTTCGCCGCCATTGACCTGAGAATCCTTTTCAGGCAATACTTCCTGTGTCCCTGTTCCCTGAGTCGGGGCTGGCTCCGCCCTATTACTTTCACCGCCGCTTTCAGACATCGTTCCTTGGCTTATATCCGATAACGTTTCTTCCGGCATTGTCTCAGAAACAGCGTTAAATAGCTGTCCTCCTGGTAGTGCCGCATCGGATTCTTGCTCCGCCAATCCACCGTTTCCAGGTGCCGTACATGCGGCCAGCAAAATTAGCGCCAAACTTAAAATGCCTGTTCTTATACGATTCTTTCTCACCTCATTACTTCCTTTCGGATTTTCCTTACAATACTTTTCGGGGCTAATACTCACATATAGTTTATGTAAATTTTTATTTCATCATAACCTCGTAAATTTTGCTGGCGTTCTGCGCCCTGATCCTTGTCTGGTTAGCCGTATCACCGGGAATTTCATATTGCCGACAGACTATGTCGCCTGCGCTGCTGGCGGTCTTATTCCCAGCTTTCCAATTTGTATAAACCCGGGCATAATCCCCTTTTAATTCGTCTGCCATAAAATTCACTTCAGCCTTTATGCACTCCTCTTTAGTCGGTTTATCACTCGTGGCATATTTCTGATATGCTTGTAATAGTTTTCCTGTCCGGCTGCCTGTCCACTGGATCATCCCCAATCCAAATTTACCCGCATACCCGCTTGCCGCCGCACTGTTCTGCAGTCGAATTGTCGCGCTTATTCCAACCTCTGTGATGGACTTGCCGGAGAATTTATCGCGATAGTCAAAATGCTCATCCATATATTTTAAATAGGCAGGTTTCTTGTTGGGATCGGAATAATTGGAGCTTTCAAATTTCCCCGGAGTACCCTCATTTTGAATATTTCCAAGGATACCTGCCACAAATTCAACCTCATATCCATCATTCAGCAGCCTCTCCGCCGCCATGTACATTGCAGTTTTTTTATCCGCCGAGAGTCCCAGCGATGTATCATTCTTTATATTGTCCAGCATCTTTTGTATATTCGCCGGATTACTGGACGGCGGAGTCTGCCCTGTGCCAAGGGATTCTATGGCTTTGTTGATTGCATTCAGTGTGTCTTTCCCCGCCATTCCATCCTGCGCCAGTCCGTGATCCTTTTGAAAAGCCATAACCGCGCTTTTTGTATTACTGCCAAAGATCCCGTCTGTACCTTTTGTATCATATCCAAGCTTTGTCAAATTCTGCTGAAGATCCGAAACCTTTGTTCCCCGGCTCCCTACAGTGAGGATTCCCTTGTTATGGTAATCAAGTGCCTTGGCAATGGCGCTTCGCGTTGCCGGGCCGGCCTTGCCATCTGCGGCAAGACTGTATGCTTTCTGAAAAGCAGTTACTGCCTTCTCTGTATTATCGCCAAAAATTCCATCTGTTCCCTTCGTATCATATCCCAATGTTGTCAGATCCTGCTGAAGTTTTTTTACCTCGTCTCCCTGACTTCCCTTTTGCAAAACCGAAGAACTGCTTAAGGTGAGAAGTACTCCTGTGTCGCTTGCATTCGATACAGACATTTGAGCAGAAGTATGGCCATCCGCCTTTTCATTGCGATCCTGTACTGCCAGATTCATGGCTCCATAGTTTCCATTGTTTAGATTTGAATAATTTGTGTTAATCATTTTGTATATATACTCCTTTCATTTTGGTATCTTATTAGGCTATTGTGAAACTCCCTTTCTGGTAACAGCGGACGGGCAATATATACAAAATAAGGGCGACTTACCACTGCGTCGGAGTCCGTTTTTGTATATATTGACCAGTCACGTCACTTGCAGAGTACCTTTCGCAATAATCTATGGTATCTTACTGAATTGCTGTTCCTATCATGTCGACTTCTGCAAAGGCCCTCTTGGCTTTATATCATTATTTCTGTTCATCCAAATATAACTGCACACGATTCTGAATTTTATCCGCGGTCTGCTCTGCGGTCAGGACGCCTGTCTTATATCCGCTAATCTCCTCGCCGATAATCTGACAGACAAACGACATATTTGACAGAGTTCTCCCATCCGCTAACGTTACAATCTCCCTTATTCTTTCTACATCTTCCACAGAATTAGCATAAAAATTCGGTATGCTTCCTTCTCCAAAATAGAAGGGAACGGGCTCTCCCGTCTCATAATACTGCTGTACTGTAGACCATTCCAACATTTCCTCAAACGCAATCCTGTTCAATGGCAAACCATGAATGCTTGCATATGTTTTTTGTGGAAGATCCGGATGAAGTGCCGCGTATTCCTCCAGCCAGTCCAAAGACATATAGTATTCAAGGAAATCCCAAGCACCCTCCGGACATTGGCTGTAAGCACTGACAGCAAACGAATTCCAGAATGAGACTTTTACACCTGTCCCTTGATTACAGGGCCACCCCTTTACTACCCAGCCGTCCCCAAGCAGCCAATTTATATATTGTATATCTGTCAAATCCGAAATTCCACTCTGAACAGCCAGATGAGTTCCTGATGTCACGCTTTCCTGAGTGGCCTTTACCCAGCCACTCTCATTTCTACAAAACTCCAGAACATCATAAAATTCCTGATTGCAGAAATCTGCCCTGCCAGCGTCCCAATCCACAAAATCTTCTATGGCATGTAAAACCAACTCCTGTGCCGTATTCACTCCAACACTCCCAAGCGCATTGGCATCCTTATTGTTGGCACGAAATGTCTTAAGCATCTCCTCAATAGTCCAACCAGTCTCCGTACCCAGTTTTCCACTGTCCCCAGCAATAAACCCAAGTTCGAAAGTGGCCGCTATTTCATAAAGGGCATCACCCGACTGTGTATATTCCAAAATATTGGTCAAATATTTCTCCCGGTTTTCCGGTGTAAGATATGTATTCAAGTCTGCCAATACACCCGCATATCCCAGTTCATCCGCAACCAGATCTCCCAGCCAGATAATATCCGTTCCATTTGAAGTGGCCAGATCCAGCTTTAACCTCTCCTGCGCAGTGTCATAATCCTGATACTCCTGACCGTAATCCACAATCTCCACATAGTATTTCCCGTTCCTTGCGTTATACGCATCCACCGCATTTGTCAACTCCCAGGGAGTTTCACATGCTCCCAGCGTCAATGTGTTTTGCCCCTGATCGCTCTGCCCCTGTCCGCCTTGCTCATGCTCAGTCCAAGCATTGACTTCTGTACCGTAAGTACCTGTCTCCATAGACCCTGTTCCTGAAACTTCGTCAGGCTTTTCATCTCCGCACCCTGCCAAAACAATTACGGCTCCTAATACAATTGCTCCCAATCTCTTTTTCACTGTCCTCATGATTTTTTCCTTTCTGCCACATTTGATTCTCTCAAGCACAACCTTATTCAGCCAATGCTGTTTCTTTTATGTTCTCTCAATTCACCATGCTCCATCTCATATACCATATCGCAGATATCTACATCCTCTGCGTAGTGACTTGAAAGCAGTATGGTCTTTCCCTTTTCTCGCAATTCTTGCAGCAATTCTTTGACAAGCTTAATGCCCTCCCTATCCAAACCATTCATTGGCTCGTCTAAAACAATTAACTCAGGTTCTTCCATAATCGCCTGTGCAATAGCCAGGCGCTGGCGCATTCCCAGCGAATAATTTCTAACCTTTTTACGGTTTGCCGCGTCCAGACCTACCCTGTTAATTGCATCAATTACCTGCTGCCCTGTAATTTTCTTACGAATATCCGCAAGATATAATAGATTCTTATAAGCAGTATATTGTGAAAGGAAGCCCGGTGTTTCGATGATAAGACCCACATTTTCTACAAAGTCAACATCTACTCCAATCTCTTTCTGATCCACACAAACATGACCTGATGTCGGACGGATAAAACCAACAATGGTTTTAAAAAGCAGGGTTTTTCCAGAACCATTTTTTCCCACAATCCCGTATATATTCCCTTTTTGAAAACCTACACTGACATTCTTTAATACTTCCTCTGATTTAAATTTTTTGCACACATTTTCAAGCGTGATGTAACTCTGCATTTTATCTTCCTCCATCATCCCAAGTGTTACAATTGAAATATCTTCACACCATTGCTCTCTTATCCACCATGTCCGCTTTCCTCATACGTTTCTTTAAAATCAATATTTCTTGAAAATATACTCGAAATAGAAACTAATATCCACATAAATAAAGAATAAATTAATATCGTCTGACCAATAGACGCACCTGAATACTCATTCATTTGTGGGGCAGGCATGGACCGCGCAAGCAGAGAATACTTAACAACTACTCCCAAGCCTTCCTCCATGATTTCATAGCCCCAAAAATGAAAGCAGAAAGCAGCCGCAGCTCCGACCACTCTATTAGCGGCCTGGCTGAAAGTGTATAATATCATTCCCAATATGACGCCATACAAAAGACTTAGTGCCCATGTGCATCCAAACGCCTCATATACTGACAATTTATTTATAAAAGAAGTGTATGGAAAAAACACTAAAACATTGTTTTGATAAGGATCCTCTGCCAACTTAATGAGTACACTGCTCCATGCATTTTTCCCCAAACCCCTTCCTAAACCGAATATGATAGTTGATATTGCCAATACGCCATAATAAACAGCACCTTGTAATGCAATATATAATAACATGGCTATATTCCACTTTCGTCTGTTTGTCCTGCAAATTAAAAACTGCGCATTGCTGTTTACAAACGGAGCCTCAGAAATAGTCAGGAGCCAGCCTAACACTATAAACATAATTGTACTGGCATCATTTCCTGCTATGATGAATGCCTCCAATACATTAATCGTTTCCCCCAAACTATCCGCATACATGAAATAGTCCAAGGACCTATGTAAAATAATCGCAATCCCTATTAAATACCCTAACCATACTCTTTTAGAAGTCATCTGAATCCGAAATTCATAGGCACATATTTTTATTATACTTTTGATATTATTCATACCTCATTCTCCGCTTTAAGCCAAAGTATATAACGACAATAGTAATTACAATATATATAATTTCCATCAGCCCCGATAAGGGATACGAATTTAAACTGTCTCCTCTGATCAAGAAAATTGGATTTAAAAAACGAATTTTATACAAAAACAACCACATTAATTCATACAAAATAAACGGTCCAAATAACGCGATATAGCGATTACAAGTCCACACTGAAAAAGCCATCCCTATCAGAGACCACAATACTCCAAACAGAAATCCCAAAATAATTTTTCCAATCAATATATACCAATCTCCGTAATTTTCCAGATAATATTGCATTCGTGTTCCTTCGTATAAATCATTTGCCGGCATGCCAGGCGTTCCCCCAAAATAGCCAATCCCGCACACGACAGAAAAGGGAATTGCAATGATAATTCCACCTGATATACCTGTTGTAACCATTCGCAGGAAACCGTATACCCTCCAGTTCATCCTTGCGGAAATCATCCTGAAATATCCGCTGCGATATTCCCCACAGAATATAGTTGCATATCCCATTACCGGAAATACCACCGCAAAAGGCGAAAAACCTGACAATGCCATAGCATTTGCAATAATCTCATAAGTACTAACACTATTGCCAAAATTTGTATTAAGCCATATACCGCGCACTAATATATATGTTAAGAACAAAATCGAAAAAAATACCCCTTTATTTCCCACAGCCCGTCTTAAATCCTCTTTAAAAAAACCCACCACAATATCTCCTCTTATTGTAAACCAATATGAATTACCGCTGTATTGCTATCGCCTCAGGGAGATCCATGAATAAAAAATATCCTTGAACCTCCCAAGTTTTCAATCTCTAGGTCCGATATACAGGCCCACCCCTGCTACTATGGCGTCACCCTGTCTGCGCTCCACCATCCGGAAGCGCTAAAAGTGCCGGTATAGATACGGTTATTATCTCTGCGGGCACACAGTTCATACCGCCCTACCCGGGCGTCGCCAGTTTGATAGGCCACGTCTACCCAGCCCGCAGTGTGACGCCAAATAGCGCTTTGCGCACAGTATGTTATCACGCTGCCGTCAACCTTTGCCGGGAAAAATCTGATGCCATAGTCTCCCTGGCTGGATATAGAGGTTATGTTCATGGACCACGGCTGTGTCGACACCGTTTTATAATTGTAGCTTCCGGTTTCCTTGACAATGGCATTGCCGAGAGCATCGACCCTTAAGGAACCCGTGGAAAAGTTGGTTTTTGTCGCAGCCAACGCAGTTCCTGCCACCAACAGTGTACACATTGCCGTAGTTACAAAGAGTTTTACGAATTTCTTTAACATTTGTGTTTCCTCACTTTCCTTCATTTGATGGATTGTTTGTTGTTAATGAGTTCTTTGTCAATCTAAACAGCAGCTTAACTATGCGATATTCACTTTATTTTGCTGCTCAAATCTTTTATATCTGCCCCATCGGACTCACCTCCCCCATTGAATGTAAATATCAATTTCACTTACATGTTCTAAGCTTAGGATGCGCATCCTATCATCTTGTGGCTGAACCAATATGACTATAACATTAAACTCTTATTTAACGCCGAAATTAACGCCAAATGTCACTTTCAGAACGCATATTATCGTTTTCTTTGTTTTACGATATCTTCTCATGCTATTTGCGACCAGATTATCTGGCAAAGTACTATTTAATTGTAGTGGATAGATATTTAGACATAAAAAGCCAGCAAACATTAATGTTTACTGGCTTTTGCTGCTTTTATTCGCAGCAGATTGCTTTGATGATATATCGTCTCCTTATGTCATATAATACTCCATGTAGCAATGGTTTAGAACCTCCCACCGCGATTTGCTTATGGGCAGTGTCACCTTGCCGTCAATCTCCACTCCCTCTTTTGAAATTTTGCCTGTATACCTCAAATTAACAATATATGATCGATGGCACTTACAAAACTGTGGTTCTCTGAACTGGGTCTCGAACTCTTTCAGTTTTGCCTTAAACCGGATAGTCTCGTCCCTCAAATGCAAGATGATATGATGATTGTCTACTTCGATATAGCAAATATCATCTTTATATATCCGACGCGACTCATCACCCCGGGTTACAATGACGGCTTCCCTTTTCCTGTCCTCGATCATCTGACTTGCTTTCGTCAATGCCTGAAAAACTTCGTTCTCCTGCAAAGGCTTTATCAGATACCGGAAAGCCGACACCTCGTACCCTTTTGGCGCGTATTTCTTCAGAGCCGTTGTAAACACAAGAAAAATCAGCCGATCTTCCTCCCGAATCATCTTTGCCAGCTGCAATCCGTTAATTTTTGACATCTGGATATCCAAAAACGCAAAGTCATAATGCGGTTCGTCCTTCATACAAAAAAGAAACTGCTCCGCGGACTGGTAACGCCCAATAGCAACCTGCTCATTCTCCCTTTTTGCCCAACGGTTTACCATCTCTTCCAATATCTCCATATGCTCCTTGTTGTCCTCGCAAATTGCTATTCTCATTAATTACCAACACCCCTTCCTGATGACATATAGCAAACCTTGATTTCATGTGCCTCAACGCATATTCATTATACTGCAATAAAAAATGGAAATATATTTAGGACGCAGATTGCCGCGTTTTAGACGTAAAATACAGCGGCCTATTTACCGGGAACCCTGATTCGACAGCGGAAAACATGATCCTTCAATTCCCTTTCACAGTAGCCGCCATATGTCTGCACAATTCTGTCAATATTTTTAATTCCAAATCCATGCATGAAGCTGTCTGCTTTTGTTGTGGCCCAGATACCCTTATTACCGGATCGTTCTTCCTCCACTGCGGCGTTTTCAAACATGAGCAGCAGGTTCCCACTGTCAAACAATATTTTGATATGTATAAAACGCTTATTCGCATCCGCAAATTTCAAATTCGCGTCAATGGCATTGTCATATAAATTGCCTATCATCACCGTCAGATCCCCATCTGTTATCTTCAATTCGGAGGGCACCGCCATATCCACATCCACCATAATATCATTCATCTCGGCCAATGCTGTCTTACTCCCAATCAGCGCGTCAACCACTGAATTTCCTGAATGGAATGACTTTATCCCGCTTACCCTTCCGGCAATCTCTTCTACATATTCCTGTGCCTTAACATATTCTCCAACCTGCATATATCCGGATATTGTGTGCAGATGGTTATTCATGTCATGCTTTAAGGATAATATACTTCGATACATACTGCTTACTTCATCCTGACTCCGCATTTGAAGCGCTATTATTTGGTTTTGTGTCTTTAATTCCTCCTCCACCTGTTTCTCCCTCGCAAGGACTTCATCAAAAAGAAGAAATGATAGATTAATCGCAAATACCAACAGACAGATAAGACTGTTGGAATACAGAACTTCTTCATTCAAGTCAGCGTCTTTTCCCAAGAGAATCCAAAGCAAAATAATACTGATAGAAGAAACAATCATTATTTTCCAGTTTCCGCGATGAACAATTGTAGATTCCGGAAACCTTTCCCATACGCACAAAATAATCTCCGCCAGCAGTAACTGCCCTATCCTCATAAGGATATGCGGAAAAAACCATATGGCTCCGACTGTCCCTTCCATTTCAACGAATGAGCCCATATATATTCTCGATATATAGTCAACGCCAATCACAATAATGCCTATGAATAAGTAATTAACCAACGACCAGGACACCGCGGCCCACCACTTCGCCCGGCAGATACCAATGGCATATAGTGTGAAAATAAGCACCGCCGGTACAATGTCAGGGAGCCACCGGAATACATATTCCCGAAGCGTTAAGAGCACGGCTCCAAAAACGGAAAACAATATAAGCGCAAGCATAGCCCTTTCTCCGTCTAATTTTTTACGGAAAATCCCCGTAGCAAAAAATAAAGATATCAGCATCTCAAAAAAACTAAAAATGCTTTCAAATATCACCCGGTCCATATATCCCCCTCATCAGATGTCGCTGTTTGAATGTAAAATCAATCCTTTGTTTTTTTACGTCTCCATATTGCTTTTTTACGATCATTTAACTCCGTTTCACAATTTGCGTGCTATAGTGATATTATATCATCAAGGAAAGGAGGACTCAAATGAAAACGAGAAAAATTTTACACTGTTTTTTTACTAAACACATTTCTCTCAGACTTCTGTGTATGCTTGCGCTTCTGGCTAACCTGTCTGCCCAGATTGGCGCGGGTACCACAAGTTCCTGGGGCGGCTATCAACCGAAGCTTCCTGAAGAGCTGCACAGATAATCAAAGCAGGGGGAAACAAATATATACTTTTGTTTCTCCCTGCTTTTTGATTCCTATTCTAATCTTTTCCGTTTACGTTCCGCACCTAAAACAGAAACTCCTTCCATTGAAATACCCGCTAAAATAAACCTTGCTCCTTCACTTTCAAATACCAAAAGTATCAGGGAAATCAGAATACCCAAAAGATATGCTATTCGTACAACTTTTTTCATTTTTTCTTTAAATTTATCCCCAAACGGCGCCATCGGATTTTCGACTGGTGAAAGTCGGAAAAATGGATACGCACTAATGATGGCAAAGCATAGCAAAACCCCAACTGGTATATATACTGCCCCCAATACCGCTGCCAAATATCCCCCTGTAGTCAATATCCAGCACCTAAGGTGGGTATTACAATGATATCCTCCCCCGAAACTTTGCAATGGGACAGAAACCAGCAGCAGTAAAATAATACCGCCCTCTCTGTTAATCAACACACTTATGAGCAAAATAGATAATATGTTTATAACCGATGAGAAAAACAACTCCAAACCATAGGATATGACTGCGCGCCGTTGTTCTTCTATTACATTTTGTTCGATCATTTTTGAGACAAATAACCTCACCACTTTTTCCATTGCTATTCCTTTCAACAATTTCTTTGTCCTGGCAGACACCGACTGCTCCTAAACCGCGGGAATACCCGCCGCTCTGTCATCAAAGGCCCCGTTTCTCTTCTCTATGTACTCTCTCAGTTCCCTGCTTCTATCCGTCTCTTTCGCGCATTTTCCGAATATGGCCCCCTGGAACTCCAATATCCTCCTGTCGGCCATAAACAGTCCGCTTCCGGCATTCCCCCTTGCTGTTTCCCCGCAGTGCCCGAAAAGACTGCTGTATTCCTGGGAATCACTGCAGTGAAGCGCCATTTTTTGCCTGAAATATGCCCGCTCTCTGCTGCTGAGCGCATTGGCTGTGGGGGCTGTGACGATGACGGATATCCCCACTCCCTGCGCCTCTCGGAACAGACTGTCTGTCTGCTTTGCCTGTTCCGGAAAATATTCCCTGAAAGCGGCCATATTGTGGATCATCAGCGCCACCAGGGGCATATCCGTATACCCCGCTTCCATATAGGAGGCAAAGCTGCCCGCCCCTTTGTCCGACAGCGTCTTTTTCCGCTGGACAATGAGGGTATTCAGCAGTCGGAACAGGTTTTTGCATTTCTCTTCCTCCCCGGGTAAGACTATGCCGCCCACATGCCGGGAATACTCGAAATTTTTGAGGGTCATGCTTCCACAGTCGATCATATACATATGGACCTGTCCGGGAGAATACTTCCTTATAATGCCATATGCTATGGTCTGCAGCAAAGTCGTTTTCCCTGTCTGCTCCGATCCCACGATGTAAATATTGTCCCTGGAAAGTTCCAATTCCACCGTTCCCTGCCGCTGCTGTCCCGGATCATCGTACCGCCCCACGGGAATGGAATATCCCGGATAGCCTGTATCCTGGTAATTCAATTCGTCGGTCTTTATGTTTGTCTTAAGGGATGGCAGGCATATTCCCGGCAGCCCACAGATGCCGCCCGCGGCGCAGTATGTCCTTACATAATCGACTATGGCATCCAGCTGGGAGCTGTTTTCGCTGTCACTGTGGTCCCTTTTGTTGGTATAGATCAGCTTCTTCTTGCCCCACTGGTTCCTCTCATAAACCGCATACACATTTTCCTTGGCTTCATTGCCCGCCGGAACGCCCGCCCCGCTGTAGGCCGACTGTATCAGTTCAAATATCTCGTTATTTCCAACCTGGAAATAAGCCCGTCCGGGTTCCACAATCTCCGCCGCCAGAGGCGTTTTAATCACCTCGATGCTGTCCTCCCTTGTCTGCACCTTCAGGCAGAGCTTAAACTTGGAATTTGACCAGATCTGGGCATCCACCAATGCCGGCTTCTGGGTGGCAAGAATCAGATGAACCCCCAGGGTACGGCCTATATGGGCCGCCGCTATCAGTTCCTTTATAAAATCTGGGTATTCCGCCTTCAGTTCGGCGAACTCGTCCACGACCACGATCAGATGAGGCATGGGCCGCTTTACTTTGCCGGCCTGATACAGCCGGATATAGTCATTTATATGGCCTGCTTCCGCCTCCAGAAGCATTTCCTGCCGCTTGATAATCTCCGCTTTTATGGATAACAGGGACCTGTTTATCTCACGCCGGTCTATATTGGTGACGGATCCGATCAAGTGGGGGAGAGCGGCAAACTGGTTCGCCATACCGCCGCCCTTAAAGTCTATGATCACAAATCCCACCTCATGGGGATGATACAGCGTGGCCATGGACAGGATATAGGTCTGCAGAATTTCGCTTTTGCCGGAGCCGGTGGTCCCCGCCACCAGGCCGTGGGGGCCATGCCCGTCCGCTCTGTCGCTGATGTCCAGAACAACGGTCTCATTATTGCTTTTCACCCCGATGGGCGCCGCCAGAGTCCTGTGTACCCGGGCCTCTTCCCAGCGCCGTCCCAGATCCAGATCCTCCACGGAAATGATCCCCAACAGTTCGAACAGGGTGATCTTCTTTGTCAGTTGCCTTTCCAGCGTGACTTCGTCCACATGGATGGCTCCCAGCCTCAGAGCCACTTCCTCCGCCGTTTTGTTTGTGATGGCCGGATATGCGAAGGAAACCGGGTTGTCCCCGTTACGGGATCTCAGGATTTCCCCCCTCTCCTCGCTGCCAAGCCTTATGATCTCCGTACAGCCCCGGGGGATTTTCTCCTCATGCTCTTCCAAAAACACGAAAGTAAATCCATAGGCCGCACAGTTCTTTACATATTTTGAGACAGGATAGGTTCCGATCATGGAGGCATCCGTCACAAACACAATATAGCGTTCCTCAAATTGGCAGTTCTTTTGCCCGGCCAGCAGCGCCTCCCTCTCTGACAATATCACATAGAGGTTCTCCAGCAGAAGATTCTTGCTCTCTTCATCACAGACTATGTTTCTTACATCCAGCTTGTCGTTATTGACGTTTCTCAGCCAGCGCACCCACTGAAATTCCTGTACATATTCCCGATCCAGCAGATAGACCAGTTTTACATCCCGGTAAAAATGTCGGATGGCCAGATCCAGCGTCATATTGCGCAGCAGCTGACCAAGCCAGGCCGACGCCCCCACGATGCCCACTCCGCCGGAATGATTAAAATCCACCACTATAGGGGCATTCTCTATACGTCTGTACTTCTCGGCGATCTCCGACGGCAGCAGGGATATGGGATCCGTGGCATCCACAAATTCCTGCTTGGAGAACTGGATCTGGTTGGCTGACTCGACGGCGCCGGTGCCGAGATACACCTTCAGGAAGTCCTCATCCTCCGGCTCCTTTTCAAACAGTCTTTTCCCAAAATCCAAGGCCTCGCGTATGCTGTCATCCAGAGATTCATAGATAAACCTCAATACGCGCAGTTCGTTTTCCCTGCTGCTTTGGATCAGCGCCTCTTTTTCCGCAATATAACCTCTGTACGCCTTTTCCCGCTCCCGGATCTCCTCCCTGTACTTCTTCTGATCCTGAACATAGGTAACAACGGACATGATTGCGCCCACCATCATGGATACGGCGCTGTAAATAACCAGAGTACCGCCGTCATCAATGATCACTCTCAGGATAATCAGCGATACAAGCATAATGATCGTAGGAATCAGCGACAGGATAATGCTCTTTTTTTGCTGATTGGGTTTGACTACCGGCTGCTGTATCTGTATCTTATCAGTGGGAATCTCATATTGGATCCGTGTATTCCTGTTAAACTTAGGATACTTAAGCACCGTCGCCCCGGACCGGGCCATCTCCTGCCGCAGTCCATTCACGGTAATGAACGAATCTTTTGACGTATAGAGTGATTCCTCCTTATAAAAAAGGCTGATCCCCATAATGGAGATAAAGTCAAAATCCTCTATTTGCTTTTTCACTTTTATCTTTTCCCTGTTGACATATACGCCGTACCGGCACCCGTTGTCATATAGCACCCAATTCTGCCCTTCCTTTTTTAACAGGAAAGAATCTTCTCCCACATGGGTATTTTCCAGGTGGATCTGCGCCTCTTTCGTCCCTCCCACCACCACCTGCCGCAAGCCGTCAATGAATATCCTTCTGTCATAATTTTTCTCTTCGTAGTCAAAGTCAATACCGTATTCCAGGGTGAATACTTCATGATCCGAATTTTGATAGCAGACCTTTGCCGCCGATCCGTGTTCCAGCCGCAGGCGCATCATTTTTCTGACGTCCCCCACGTCAAAGTACAGATTATCCGAACATAGGACTCCCCACTCACCGTCCATGATCTGAAACTTAAGCTGTATATCCCCAAAAAATAATTCTTTTCTAAGCCTCACCCCGGCATCCATGGCGGTTCCCACTGTAAGAAACTCCATATCCGGGGTGATCTCTATCTCCTTATACAAATTTTTACCGGAAAGAACAACTTTATATCTCTCATTCATCTGCCTGTCACCCATCCACCATTGGATTTTCCCAATCAGAAAATCTTAACCTTCGTCCGTATAATATACGGCGCTTCCGTTTCTCAGCCCGTATTCCCTCAAAGTCTTGTTTCCCTTCAGCAGGGCAATCGGATTCTCTGCCTGCAGATAGCACTTTTTTATGTCTGTCTGGTCTATGTCCAGCTGATAGGCGCTGCTTAACGCAAGCACCAGTTCATTGGCGGTAATATCCAGCGGCACATCCACATCGGCTTCAATACCCTTTTTTAAGATGATAAATCTTATGATAATCGTAGCTTTTTCCATTGAATCCTCCACGCTCCCCATGCCGTCCGCGGCAGCGCAAATCCCACTCTTCTCACACTACAACAGCAGGAAAGCCGTCTTTTTTATTCCTTCTTTCTCAGAAAGCGCCTCACATCCCGGCATGCCGTTTGCCGCGAATTTGTCCACATACTCATTGACTGTGAACTTGAGAGTCACATTTGGCGATATCAGCGCGTTGTATACTCCTTTATCAAATTTATTGCATACGAAGATATATTTGTCGGAATTTGTGCCGTTGATGTTGGAAATCAGCGCATTTACCGCATGTACCGCGTTGACGCTCTGCTCCGTGACAATGATAACCTTGTCCGCGGCATCCAGCAGCTTGGCCTTGTCCTCGTCAAAGGTACACTCGGCATCAATCACAATAAAGTCAAAATCCCTGCTTTTTTTTGCGGACAGGGCTATTTTACCGTATACTTCGTATTGAAGTCCCACGGACATCAACGCGGCTTTGAATGCGGGCAGATAACTAAATGACTCTTTCCGCAGGACATGCTTGATCTCCTCATAGATCTGGCCCGAGGGATTCAACAGCTTTGTATATATCTCATGAGATGTGACGGGAGTATCATTATCCAGCATATACTGGAAGTTCTGGAGCCTGCTTGCGTTCAAATAAAGTACCCGCCTCTCGTAATACTTTGTGAGAAACGCGCTCACCCCCATGGCAATGGTGGTCTTCCCTGTGCCTCCGCTGGCGGAAGTGACAAGGATGATCTGCGTCTCCTGCTTTTCGTCACTTTCCAAACGGAAGACTCCCTTGCTCTTGCCCACGATCTCATTAAAAATTTCCTTCACGCTGGTGTACTTATACAGCTTATCGATATTCAGTTCTTCCGTCCCGCTCTGCTCATTCTGCTCTGTCATCACAAATATACAGCCGATATTGTGCTTCTGCAGCGACGAGTCGTACAGTCCCTCCGACAGTATGAGTATTTCAGCCTTCTGCGGTTTTGAAAACAACTCCAGGAAGTATTGTCTGTCCGTGACAATCTCCAGGTCTATCTGATTGAAGAACTCTTTCACAAATTTAAGCTGCAGGGGTATGATATAATCACTGTCCTCATCTGCTATGATCACTCTGGGTCTTGGCATTATGCACCTCTTCTTATACTATCTTAGGCGATTGTGAAACTCCTTTTCCGGGAACTGCGGATGGACACTTGCGGAGAACGTTTCGCAATCGCCTATCATACTATCTGGAAATCACTGTCCGCAAGACGGATGATATCCCCTTTTTTTATCTGCTGCCGCTGCCCCGGGGAAAGCCTGACGCGGTTTACATATGTGCCGTTGGCGCTCCCCTCGTCAGAAATATAAAACTTGCCGTTGCTTTTGCTGATCCTGCAATGTTTCCTGCTGATCATTTTGTTGAAGGGGATTACCGCATCCACCAGTTCCCGCTTTTTTCCCAAAAGCATATCGCCCTTGTCGATCAGAATCTCAAAATGCCCAGGGGCATTCATTGCCACAACCCGGATGCTGCTCTCCTCCGTTCCCGGCATTACATCGGCCGCAGGCGGCTCTATAAGCGGCGGCATTCCCGCGCTTCTCGATTTATTATACACGTCCTCCAGGGACAAAGAGCCGTTGCGCAGATCATGCACAAAATGATTCAGGCGTTGGCTGGGGACGGAAACCGCCAGGTCGATGAGTTTCACGATGCTGGATCGCAATTCGCTTTCATACTCGGCGTAGCTGTCAATGGCCCTCTCGCTGACAGGGATATACACCAGTTTTACCTTCAATGTGTTCTGCTCCACAAACACCTTATCCCAGGACAAATCTATGTTCTGACAGTTCAGGAAGCCGTTGTTTCTGACCTCTATCACATCCGCGAACAGATTGATGACCACCAGGATCAGCATGTCCGGTGTAATACTGGCGAACATGGAATTTATGGGCCTATAGTCATCTGTCAGATAGTACAGGGCCAGTTTGCCATTGCGCAGCATCTTCATACATTGTACGAAGATGCCGTTGGTCTGGCTCTGCAGCACCTTATAATCCGTGTTGACAAAATGGACGCTGTTCTCCAATACATATTCAAAATTGCTGCCGCACTTGACCTCGCTGATAATGCCCCGGTCTTTAAGCATGTACATATTCCCACCTCTTTTTGTCTGCTATGCTTTTGCTAGCAGCCTTCTTCTCCGTAAAAACAGTATTGCTGCTCCCGTTCCTGTCCCGGCCGCCGCCATCGCTCCTCCAATGCTTCCCCAGAAAAGCGCTTTGTCTGCGTACCAGCGGACAATGGCATTGGTGGATATGGTGACGGAGGGACTGAACGCATATGCGCTTATGAAATTCTCCGCATCCGTGTCCGTCACATTGCCGGCCAAATCCGTCACCACCAGCCTCACTTTCTGGGCCTGTGGATTCTCCGTCAGGAAGATGCTGCCGAAATAATTCTGCTCATCTCCTGCAAAATCGGTAATGTCCTCTTTCTCTTTCCCGTCCACATACACGGCCACCGACGCAAGGCCCATGGTGTCATAAACAGTGTATTTGATCTCCAGGCTGGTGGCATTGACAATGGCGCTCTCCAGTCCGGTGACACTGTTGATCTCCGGAGCCGTACTGTCCACTCGGAACAGGATTGCCTTGTCCTCATAGTTGGTATTCTCCGGCGTATTTCCTGTCTGATCTCTGGAGGATACGGATATCTTATAAACCCCGTCCTCCGAAAAATTTTCCTTCGGGATGTTATACTGATACTGATACCAGTCCTTGTTCCCTGTCACTGCCGCGTCGCTCTTTGGAGTAACTTTGTAGTCATAGTCCTCCAACGGCTTGCCGTCTCTGGAAATCTCTATGTTGAGCGACTGATCCACCAGGCGGTCCGCATTGTATTCCGTAATCAGCAGATCTTCCTCCACCCTCTGTACAAATGCGCCTCCGTCTCTGATCAGTTCCACAAGATAATCACTGTATTCATATACCGAACCGTATCTGTTCACCGTAAAGGTCGCGGTTTTTTCCACGGTATGGCCCGCCCTGTCAGACAGACTCACAGTGACCGTATAGATCCCGTCATTCTCCGCGCTCCTTGAAAACGTGTCAAAACTCCCGGCTCCCCCGAAAGCGTTGGTGGTCACCTGCCCTCCGATAAACTGCTCCGTCACATCAATGTTCTTATTGGCATAGTTTGTCCGGGTCAGCAGGATTTCATAGTCCTCAAAGTTCTTGTCCTCAAAGCTGACCGCCAGCACTACCTGGTCCTTAAATGCCTTCCCGTCCGCATCCGCGCCGTTGACAGTGATGACCGCTTCCTCTATCTGGGTGTCAATGGTCATCTGCTGCGACATATATTGCTGCATGGCATTTCCTGACTTATCAGAATAGGTAATCTCCACAAAATAGTCCCCGTCTCCGGTAAGTGTAAAGGTTCCCGTATGAACATCCGCGTTATTGTCATTCCACACCGGCGTTACCCCGTAAGGCGCCCCATCCCTGGTCACAGAAACCGTCACGTCCTCCGAATAGAAGTTTGCCTCATTGATGGTGACCGTCGCGCTTATGTCGCCGTCATAGTAGGAGATATTGTTTACCTCCTGCACCGGCACATTATATTCCACAGTGGCCGTGGGCGCTATGTTGTCCACCACGATGCGTCTGGCGTCCTGCAAATCGTCGGTTCGATTGCCCGCCCTGTCTGTTGCGCTGACCCTGACAGCGCCGTTGAACTGGTTTCCCGCCGCCAGTTCCGCCTGTGAGATCTGGAAGCTGGCAGTGGCCGCGGCTCCCCCCTCGGAAAAACTGATCTGTGCTTCCTCTATGGGCTGTCCTGCCAATTCCGCATTGACTGCGCTCACCCCGTCCGCCCTCAGATATCCGTATTCAAAACCATGGACACCGGAAATCCTGTCCACAGCCGTAATCTGCACGGTCACCCGGGCGTTATAGAAACCAAAGCTTATATTAGCCAATATGGTGTCCAGCACACTGGCGCTGTAAGATATCTCCGGGGGCTCGGGCATGGATGTGTCAACCGTAAAATAATCCGTGGGATAATCCGCCATCTCATGCAGGGCCAGATCCGTATACTCAATATCAAAGGAATAGTTGGCGTCTCCCGGATATACGATTGTGGCAGTGTTACTGTCCCCATCGGATGTCCAGCCGGTACTCCTGTATAATGCTTCGGCGTCCAGCGCATTGCCGGCTACATCCGTGGCGTTGATGATAAACGCTACATCCTCCGGATTAAAATTGTGTTCCGTGACAGTGAGGGTGGCGCTGATCTGCGCAGGGAAATACTTCCTTGCAATTCCCTGGCCGTCCGCCAATGTATTTACAGGATTTTCATCGGAATATTCCACTTCAATAACCGGCAAAATCGTATCTATCACAAATACATCGGAAGTATAGACATCCATTGTATTATCGCTTCTGTCCGTATAGTTTATTGTAAATACATAATCCCCGTCGCCTGCGTGATTGTCCGGTGCGTCAATCACATAGGTTCCCACATGCACATCCGCCGAAATGTCCGTCCAGACCGGCGTGACCTGCACCGGCGCTTCGTTATCCTTTGTGAGCATGACAATTACATCCTCACTGAAAAAGTTTGCCTCCGTAACCGTAAACGTGGCTGTCAACGCCTTGTTGTAATACAGCTTGCCTCCAAATGTATTGTCAGGCGGCGTATACTCCGCCGTGATGACAGGCGATATGGTATCCACCACCAGCACATGACCGCTGTCCGTCAGCTTTTCGCTCACATTCCCATACTTGTCCGCGGCGGTAAAGGCAATCGTTCCCCGAAGCTGCCGGGCCTGCTCCTCGGGCAGCGTTACGGAGGCGGTAAATTTCGCTCTGTCCACAGGATCCTGAACCGCGGCAATCTGTGTATCCTCATACAGTTCCACATTTTCCTGACTGACCCCCTGCTGACGAGTATAACTCCAAGTAAAGTAATCCACCCCCGCCGTGTCGTCATAGGCCGTAAAAGTAACGGTGACCATGGGATTGTAGAATCCCAGGGTAATGGTTGCCAAAATGGTTTCCTTCACGGAGGTGGAATAGCTTACCGACATTCTGTCCGTGGACGGCGGGGTGTGATCCACCACAAATGGATCTGTTCTAACCTCCGCCGCCGGGTTCAGCGCCAGATCCTTGTAATTGCAGGTCAGTACATATATAGCGTCCGCAAACTGGTCGGACAGATACGCCCTATGTACATCTCCCTCATGCTCCCACTGACAGTTTCTCAGATAATTCTGCAGATCCTCCACCGACACGCCCTGATCCGTAATGGTCTTGGCTTCCGTGGTCACCACCATATCGCTCTGGCGGAAATTGTGCTCCGTCACGGTGACGGTGGCCGTCTGCGGGTTCTCACCGCTGTGATCCGCATAACTGAACGCAATCACCGGCGCCGTCGCGTCTACCACTATGGTCTCCGAAATGTAGGGCGGCATCTCATTGCCGGTACGGTCCGTGTAAGTCATGACCACAACATAATCCCCGTCATCCGCCAATGTAAGTCCTGCTTCATACTCCCCCGCCGCGCCGGCCAAATTCCATGTGACAGCCTGCTCCAGAGCCGCTCCCCCGTCCTTTGACACGGTTATATGTACATCTTCCGCGAAGAGATTAGTCTCCGTAATGTTGAATACGAAGTCCACGGGGCCGGAAAAGTAATGCTTTGTCCCTGCCGTTTGAAAGGTTCCACCCTCGTCCCGCAGTCCGTAGCTGACTCTCTGTTCCGGCGAGATCGTATCTATCACAAGTACAGCAGAGGTATAAACCTCCATTATATTGCCGCTTCTGTCCGTATAGTTTACCGTAAATACATAATCCCCGTCTCCTGCATGATTGTCCGGCGCGTCAATCCTATAGGTTCCCACATGGACATCCGCCGAAATGTCCGTCCAGACCGGCTCTACCCGGACCGGATCTTCCTTATCCTTCGCCAGTGTTACGACCACATCCTCACTGAAGAAGTTGGCCTCCGTAACCGTAAATGTGGCTGTCAACGCCTTGCTGTAATACAGTTTGCCTCCGGATATATCATCGGGCGGCGTATACTCCGCCGTGATGACAGGCGGTATGGTATCCACCACCAACACATGGCCGCTGTCCGTCAGCGGATCACTTACATTCCCATACCTGTCCGTGGCGGTAAAGGCAATCATTCCCCGAAGCTGCCGGGCCTGCTCCCCGGGCAGCGTTACGGAAGCGGTAAATTTCGCCCTGTCCACAGAATCCTGAACCGCAGCTGCCTGCATATCCGCATACTGCTCCACATTTTGTGTACTGACGCCCTCCTGGCGCTTATAACTCCATGTAAAGTAATCCACTCCCGCCGTGTCGTCATAGGCCGTAAAAGTAACGGTAACCGCAGGATTGTAGAACCCCAGGGTAATGGCTGACAAAACGGTATCTTTTACGGAAGCGGAATAGCTGACGGACATTCTGTCCGCCGACGGCGGGGTATGGTCCACCACAAAGGGCTCCGTCCGAACCTCCGCCGCCGGGTTCAGCGCCAGATCATTGTAATTGCAGGTCAGAACATATATCGCGTCCGCAAACTGATCGGACAAATACGCCCTGTGTACATCTCCCTCATGCTCCCACCGGCAGTTTCGCAGATACTCCTGCAGATCCTCCACCGTCACGTCCTGATCCGTAATGGTCTTGGCCTCCGTGGTCACTGCGATATCACTCTGGCGGAAATTGTGCTCCGTTACGGTGATGGTGGCCGTCTGCGGCTTCTCCCCGCTGTAGTCGTCATAATTGAACTCGATCACCGGCGCCGTGGCGTCAACCACTATGATCTCCGAAGTGTAGGAGGGCATCTCATTGCCGGAACGGTCCGTATATGTCATGCCCACAACATACTCTCCGTCGTCAGATAATGTCAGCCCGGCCACATAGGCCCCCGGTATGCCGGCGGATTCCCATGTGACAGTCTGCTCCAGGGCCGCTCCCCCGTCCTTTGACACGGTTATATGCACATCTTCCGCAAAGAAGTTGGCCTCCTCAATCTGAAATGCAAAGTCCACGGAGCCGGAAAAGTAATGCTTTCTCCCCAGGGTCTGGGAGGTTCCGCCCGCATCCTGCAATCCGTAGGTGACTGTCCGTTCCGGCGCTATGGTGTCCACCACAAAAATTGCATCATCCCGCAAAATATCCGAATCATTGCCGGCAGCATCCCTGACGGACACCTCCAGGCGTCCCCGCAGCTGCGCCGCCTCTTTCCCCGGAAGCGTCAGGGACGCCGTATATCTTGTGGGATCTTCTTTATCCCGCTGTGCCTCCAGTTCGCCGCGGACTGTCTCCGGGGCGCTGCCGGCGCCGTCTAAGCTCACATAGGACCAACAGAACCTATCCACCCCCGAAGTATCATCTTTTGCGGTAAAAACAACGGTAATCTCCCCGTCGTAATACTTTACCTTATCCTGTGTATGCAAAACCGGCTCGGGAAAATGAATATGCAGATCATAGGGCTTCTCATTATCCAGCTTGTACAGATCAATGGTGATAGGGGCAGTGATCCCGCCGTCTTCATTTCTCAGATAGATTATTCTGCTCTTCTCACCCTGATCTCCTTTTTTACTTTCCCCGTCTCCAAACACCACACTGTCCCCGTAAGCGTTTGTAACCTTGTCCCGGGCGATGGTATATCCCTCCGCCGGACGAACTGTAACCGCCGTATTGTGCCACCCGTTGACCAGGTTCCCGGGAAGGATTTCCTCACCCTCCGGGTTATATTTTGTATATGCCTCATCCGGAATCTCTTCCGTGGATAAGAGGATGGTGTAACTGGTTCGACATCCTGCATATACACGTCGGGTCCCCCCTTCATATTCCTTGGTTCCTTCTCCTTTGCTCGCAGTGATGACAAGGGACAGGCTCCCCTCTTTTTCAAGCACCTCACTTAAAAGCTCCAGATCTTTCACCGAAACCCGGCCGCTGCCTGCCAGTTCTATTCCGAAATCCTTCAGTTCACCCGCAAGCCCCGTTACCTTTCCCTCATATGTGATCTCCCCATTATCATCCTCGTGGCTCTTTTCCGCCGCCTGCTCAAAAATCACATCTTCCATTTTAAGCGTACGGCTGACTTCCCTCTTCTCAAATCCGATCAGGTCCTCATCCGTATCCCGGATGGCAAGCACATAGGTTTGGGATACGCTTGTATAGTTTTCGCTTCCGGCCGTGGCCGCCGTGATTCTGATGATATGTCCGGCCTGCGTGATTGTCAGTTTCCCGGCATTTTCACCGCTTTCCACAATGGACGCGATATCCCCGATATCCGTATCATCATCCATTGCCGCGTTTTCCACGCTGTATGTGATGTCCTGCGGCTGCAGCGCATTACATATCACAGAGAAGTTATAGGTATTGTCTCCCTGCCTGTCAAAATCAACCGTGTCCGCCTCCGGTTCTTCCGCAAATTGCAGCTCCGGCTCCGCCCTTTGAATACACACTTCGGGACAGGGTATTATCTCCGTTTCGTTATAGTTATCCCTCTCCACTTTGACGCGTACCTTATATATGCCTGCGTCACAGGCCCGGGGCCTGTTCTCCTCTGTCCATTCGGTCCATTCTTTGGACTGCGGCTCGTCTCCCAAAGCGCTGACCACAAAAGAGACTCTGTCGCCGTCCTTAAGTCCGATGATCTTATCCAGCAGTTCCTGATCCTGCCCGTTATATACAAGGCCGCTGCGCACAGCGGCTGTCAGCCCCCGGATATCCACCGGATTGATTACTGCCTTGACTTTTTCCTCATATGTCTCGTAGTTCTCTCTCTCCACTTTGACATTGATCTCATATTCCCCTGCATTTTGGATTGTCGGCACTTTCACCGAATCGACGCCGTCATAGACAAAGCCCATGTCCGTATCCGCCCCGTCTTTCCTGTAAGTGCAGGTGACACGGTCCCCGGCCTCCAGCCCGGAGAAGGACAGGGCGGCATGTTCCCCTTCGTCATAGTCCGCCTCACAGGGAATTATCCCCACATCCCCGAGAACTGCCTTTTGGATAACGGCCTTCAGTTCTCCCGACGCAAAGGGCTCATACCCCTCTCTTGACACCTGTACATACACGGCGTATTGTCCCGCCGCCTTCCCTGTGGGCACGTTCGCCTGCCAGTTGACGCCGTCCACAGAATACCTGATCACATCGCCGGTATTGACACTGCCGCTCACCGACACAAGCGCCTGATCCACTCCGTTATATACACCATTCAGCGCCTGTATTTCGGGAATTTTCCTGAGAGATACCCTCATATCGGCCTCCAGGGGCTGCTCGGGGACAACTCTCCTGCCAAATTCCTCTTTGGAAATTTCCAGTGAGACTGCCATTCCCTCCATAAAAGCCGGTATGACTGCCGCGATTTTTCCTTCCCCATCCGTTGTGCCGCTTCCCCTTATCTCCGGCAGGGGCCCATTCCCGCTCACGCTGTCGCCTGACACTGCCCCTGTGCCGTCCCCCGACACCGAGCCGACGCTTCCCTGCGAAATCCTATAACTCACGAACGCTCCTTCCACGGGAACGCCGTCATCGTCTGTCACCGTGATAACAACCTCCGCATTCTCCGCTCTCACCTGTAAAAGAGAATCCGGCAGCAGACCCAGCGCCATCACCAGGGACATCACTATGGCCAAACGCTTTCGTACATTGTGTCTTTTTATAATCTCATTCATGACCTGCATCTTCTCTCCCGGTGCCTTTCTTTTCACCTCGGTCATCCTTCATACCCCCTTTGGAGCATTTTTTTCCTCTGTCCGTCCAGCCGCCGTATAGCAGCCGCATATGAAAAGCCATTGTCGTGACAAAGAGTACCACGTATGCCCCATAACGCTGCATGAACAATTGCCCTGACCATGCAATCAATATCACTACTCCCACTGCAAAGACAATATCCAGGGTTACCGCCACCCGGTTTACAGGGAGGATTCCTTTTCTTTTTGCCCTTTCGTCCTTCCCGCCCATCCTGCGATCTGTCCTGCGGGCCAGGAAGAGCAGCGTATAGCCGCCGATACCCGTCAGCCAGAACAACACCCCCACAGACACAAGGACAATTCTGGCGTTTCGCTGGGAAACTCTGTTGGCCACGGGCATTAACAGAAATGTGCCTGAAAAACAAGACAGCAAAACCGCAGCCAGCCTATAATACAGCCGCCGTCTTTTCATTCGGTTCACTCAATCACCTCTTTTGTGTGTATCAACAAGATTTCTTCCAACAGATCTATTTTCGCCGCGGGTCCCCTGCGCTCCGCCTGCGTTATCCTGGTGGCTCCCGCGTCATTTTCGTCTGTCAGTTCTCTCGTTTCCTCGCTGTAATACACTCCGCCCCCGCTTTCAAACAGCGGATCGCTCTTTACGTTCTCTCCCCCGATCCTGCTTTTTCCGGCCTCCTCATTGCTCTTGCGCATTCGCTCAATACTCTTTTTCGCAATTCTTCCCGACAGTTCTCCCGCTACGGTGGGGATACGAAACACGAACCACAGGATAACTGCCAATATGGCAAAGGCTCCGGCAGCCAGAAAAGAGATAAGCGAAATCATGGATAATGTCTCCGCCATACTTAAATCCTCTCTTGCGCATTCCTATACGCCCTCTCAATCGCCTCTCTGTACTCATCATAATTATCCAGTATTTCCTGCCGCAATTTCTGAGACTGTTCCTTCTGCACCGTCAAGGCGGCAGCGCGGTCATACACCTTTTTAAGCAGGGCCAGAACTTCCTCCTGCTCCACGTTCACCTGGACAATGTTGTTTCTCTGATCATACAGGAGCATGAATGTTCCGTTGTACAGAGACAACTGATCATAAGCCCCGGCTTCCTCCACACTGCTCAGGGCGTTTTCTATGGTTTCAAATAAAATTTCAAAGTTATCCTTTGATGCCTCTTCCACCGTCGAGGCGCTCAATATGTATCTCTTGTAAAACGAGCAGATATGGTAGTAACAGTCCGACAGGGCCTTTCCTTCAAATTCTGTTCCGCTCTCATAGTTTTCCACGAAGAAGGAATATGCCTTCTGTACTCTTGTGGAAAAGCTGTATCTGCCGTCATCCTCCGTGTAATAATTAAAATACATCATTCCGATTTTATATTTCAGTTCGGCCACATCCGTGCCGGATTCGTCAAAAGAATCCTTATGGGCATTGTACAGCGCCAGAAACTCATCATTTTCGGACTTGCTGAATCTTCCCTCGTCCTCATACGCCTGAAGCAGATACAGATACGCCGACGTGCGTTCCGGATATATCTCTATCGCCCTTTTGTAGCTGGCCGCCTTGTCCTCCAGCGAAGATGCGGTGGAGGTGGAAATCAGCACGTCATAATCACTGTTATTAATATATTCCGCCATCTCTCCGCAGACTATACCTGAGATCAGACAAAGCACCGCAAGTGTAAGCGAGGCGCTGAATATGCGGAGTTTTCTCTTCTGCTTTTTCTTATAGTCCTTGGTGATCAGGCCGGGATGCTCCAGGTCATACAAAACATCCTGACAATTCTGGTATCTGTTTTCCGGCGCCGGTTCCACACATTTATTGATGATCAGTTCGATACCTTCGGATAACTCCGGATTCCACATCCTGACAGGCGCATATGCCTCCCCCGCCCTGGGATCAATTCCCGTGAGCAGATGATGCATCGTCATCCCCAGCGCAAAAATGTCCGACCTGGCATCCGTCTGCCCGTTGTATTGTTCCGGCGGCGCATATCCCCTGGTTCCAAGCAGTGCGGTATCCGCCAGTCTCTGCTCCTTATATTCTCTGGCTATGCCAAAATCGATAATTTTGATATTGCCCTCCGGATTCAGCATAACATTGGCCGGCTTCATATCCCGGTAGATGATGGGCGGTTTCTGCCTGTGCAGATATATCAGCGCGTCACAGATCTGCTTTCCCCATTCTATGACCAGTTCCTCGGGCTGCGCGCCATACTCTGCCAATATCTTGTCCAGCGATAAGCCCTCGATATAATCCATCACAACGTAAATCGTCACATTGTTTTCTATAATATCCACAATGCGGGGCAGTGCGGGATGATCCAGCTTTTTCATCATATCCGCTTCCATCCGCAGACTCTTTATCACCACATCGTCTTCGTTTTCCCGGCCCTTTTTCCGGATCTCCTTGACCGCCCACTGTTTGTTCAGATGGGTATCCCTGGCCAGGTACACTACAGACATGCCGCCCTTGCCTAACTCGGTCAATATCTTATATTTTCCACCGATAATCAAACCTGCCTCAGCCATGTATTATCACTCCCAGTCAGTTCTGATCAGTATTACAGATATGTTATCCTTTTCTTGTCTTTCCTTTGCAAGCTGTATCAGACGCCTTGCATTTGTGTGCATGGCCTCACCATGCACATTCTCCGCCGGTGCAAAAGCGTCAAAGATCTCCTGCTCTGTCACCTCATTCCGAAAACCGTCAGAGCAGAGCATATAAACACCTTTTTTCGTATCCCCTACCAGCACATCAGGCTTTAGATTATCGGACGCTCCCACACACTGGAGAAGCATGTTTCTGCGCTTATCCTTTTTTGCCTGCTCCGCCGTCATGTCTCCCCGCTCTATCTCCTGAGCGACAAAGGTCTGATCCACCGTCAACTGCTGCAGGTCTTTCCCGATCCGGTAGGCCCTGGTATCTCCCACATGTACGATCACATATTGTCCGCCTACAAACAACATGCCCGTAAACGTGGTCCCCAGGGAAATTCCCCTGGCCTGTCCATATTTCTGGATTCTGACATTCAACTCTTTCAACAGCAGGGACCACTTTCCCCCGATAACCTGCATGTCCGGATTTTCCAGTTCGTATGCCAGTTCTTCGCCAAACCACCGCAAAAAGGCCCGAACCACCGTGGCGCTGGCAAGTTCTCCTTTGTCCAGGCCCCCCATCCCGTCGCAGATCACAGCCATAAGCACTTCTCCGCCATAGTATTTCCCGTGTTTGACAACCATACTGTCCTGGTTTGTTTCTTTTGCTATTCCCACATCCGTATCTGCCGTAACAGTAAAATGCACACTTTCCTCCGTCCCCGGTTATATCCTGAACTCAAACTCCTCATCTGCCAGTTTCAGGCGATCACCGTTATATACTTCCACTTCCTGTCGCGCCGGGATCTGTCTGCCATTTATAAAAGTCCTGTTTGTGGAATTTAAATCCATGATAAAATATCTGTTTCCTCTGGTGATAATATCCGCATGGCTCCTGCTGACCTTGTCATTGTCCCGCACAACATAATCCGAATATTTATTTTCCTTCCCGATTCTGAAAACAGGCTTGTTAAGCCAGATAATCTCATTGTTCCGCAGCCTGCACAGCGACGGGTATCCATGGGCTTTTTCCTGCAGCAGTCCGGTGGCTTCATCGTCATCCGCAAGAAGGCCCGTAGCCTCATCACTGTACAGCAGCCCGGTGGCTTCATCGCTGTCTAAAAGTCCCGTGGCATCATCATTATCCAAAAGTCCCGTGGCTTCATCGCTGTCTAAAAGTCCCGTAGCATCATTATTGTCTAAAAGTCCCGTAGCATCATTATTGTCCAGAAGTCCCGTGACAGCCGGATCTTTGCCGCTGTAATGATTATGGGAAGCGGCCGGCTTGCCCGTCATGGTTCCGCTTTTCCTTGCATCATGCCTCTTTATGGTACTGACAACGCTTTTGTCCTCGCTTTTTATATACCTTTCTATCTTTTCTCCGTCATAGGCCTCCAAACTTTTGATAAAATACACAAAACGGGAAATATAGTCCATATCTTTTTCCTGCGCGGAAATCACGGAATAAATAATGGACTCCATAAAGGCAAATATATCTGTCTCCTCCCCTGCCTGCTCCAATGGAAGGTATAAAAACAGTACCTCCTTTGTGGTTTCATTTATAAATACATGTCTGATATCCAACACCACATGACTTGCCGTCAGAGAATTGGCATTCAGTTTTTGAAAGATGTCCACTATCTGCTCCATGATAAACAAAAAATCGTACTTACCAATCGGTTTTTTCAATCTTTCGGCCAGGCAGACTCCAACAGGTCCCGAATATTGCACAGAGTTTCTGCCCAGACGCTTCGCCTTGAGCAATCCTCTGATATTTTTACCTGAAAACAGGGTAAATTGTCTTTCATCCAATTTTTCTTTCAGCGTAAGCTTTGCCTTCACGATCAGCTGGTATCCCCTGATTTTAACCTTATATTTTGCCATACTGCCATTCACCCTTTATGATAGCTTTCTCATCATTTCAGTAATTCATCATACGTCGTATTGAGTTCGTCCTTTATCGCCCTTAATTGTTCGACCTGCACATGCTGTATTCCCCGCTCTATTTTTACAAGGCATTCTCTTGTAATCGGAATCCCCTGTAAATCCAGCAGCCGTACCAGCTCCGTCTGCCCTATGCCCTTTGAAACCCTTATTTCCCTGATATTTTTCCCGATATTCCCTCTGTCGTTTTGCTTAATCTTTTGTTCCAACAGTTCCACCTCTTTTAGGTTTCTGCCATAATATATTATATTTTATTAAGATTTCCGATAGCTATGGGACTCATTTTGGTCCTATTCACCTAAAATAATATTGTACTACTAACAGCGGACTCTTATCAAGACAACCTAAAATACGATAACATTACTAATACCCGTAAACAATGGCTCTTTTACCACAAGACAGCCTGCAATATGGACGTTGATTATGCAAGCATTTTATTACCGGGATTTCTTATCATCTATGACAATATAATTTTAAAGGATTTTACCCAAGAATACAATATTAAAAGGAGGCCATTTCCTTTCTAACCTACATTCTTTAGAATGCGCGCCCGCCATGTACACAAAAAATACCTCCGGAACTTTTCTTTCCGGAGGTACTGTATTCCCCAAAATATAATTTTTCCACACCTGCTTAAGCACCCAATGGTGCGCTTGCTGTATCGTCGCCTTGTCACAGTGAAACTCACATCTGCCGTAAGGGCCGGTGCGCAGAACTTCCAGAAGCCTCTCTCTGGCAGGCTGCGCCATGACCGCATTCTGCAGCCCGCCCCCTTTGCCGCAGGATGTTCTGCTCCCGTCTGCCTTACGGATGTAATATTTCTCCGTTTTTTCATTCCGCTCCTAATTAAAAGTATGGCCGGCTTTGTCCTCCCAGTCTCACAATTCAGATTTCAATTTTTCAAGCAGTCGTTCGGCAATAGGGGTAAAGATTTGATATTTTTTCCAAATTAAATATATCTTTGTTTCAAGCTTCGGCGTGAGGGGACGAAAAACAAGTCCGCTTTCAGGGTTTGTGTCAATCAAATGTTCAAAGGTCAAAAGATAGCCGAGTCCTTCTTTCACAAAAAGCGATCCGTTATATGATAGCCGAAACGACCCTTCAAGGTGTAATTTATCCATGCTGTTGCCACACCATTTGGAAATATCGTTGTTCCATCCCTGTTCGGAACAAAAAAGAGGGAGCCCAAATAAGTCATCCACGCAGATGGCTTCTTTTTCCGCCAATGGACAGTTCTCCGGCATGACAACACCCCAAAGATCAGCATGAGGAAAGGTCAAATAATGATATTTTGCAGTATTGGGTTCCTGCGCCAGTACGGCAAAGTCAATGATACCTTTATCCAGTTTTTCTGTAACCTGTTCCGTGTCGCCGCTGGTAATATGATAATGCAGATCAGGATAAGACTCTTTGAATCTTCTGATTGTGGCGGCGAGGCATCTAATCTGGTAAGATTCCGCCAAACCGAAGTAAACATCCCCTCCCAGAACATCATCCAAAGCAAGAAATTCTGTTGTAATTTTGTCAGCCATTTTTATCAAGTCTTCTGCCCGTTTTCGAAGCAAAACACCTTCCTCCGTCAGCTGTATGCTGAAACTATGGCGCGTGAACAGCTTTTTCCCAAGTTCATCTTCAAGTGCTTTTAACTGCTTGGAGAGTGCGGGCTGGGTAACGTGAAGCTGCTCTGCCGCACGGGTCATGTTTTCCTCTCTTGCCACGGCAAGAAAATATCTCATGGTTCGCAGTTCCATATTGCCCTCCTATGATATTCCAAAAATTTATATCATGGTATAAATTATAGCCATTAGCAAAATAAAAGTCAAGGGGATATAATACAGACACAGCAGGAAGGGAGGCGGTCATACGGATGAGCTTATTCAGAGTTTAAAAGATGCAGGCTGTGGCGCTCAGACCATTGAGAAGGTCTGCAGGCTGTATGGTAACGGTCAGGTTCAGGATGCGATTAAAACGCTGCGGAAGCATCGCTGCGGCCTGATGGATAGCCTGCATGTAAGTCAGGAAAGGGTTGACTGTCTTGATTTTTTAGTATGGAGAATGGAAAAGGAATCATTAAAAATAGCAAAAAAGAAAGAGAGGCATTAAAAATGGAAAATACTGTAAAACCGGAATTGACAAAGCAATGGGATAAGACTTTCCCGAAAAGTGAAAAGGTGGATTATCATGATTATTATAAGACAGATCGCGGCTACCACAAACGTTCGTTAAATTCCAACGATGGCTGGAATGTGATCGGCTGTATGTCCTTTATAAACCAGCCCATCCTTCAGTACAGCAATGAGATCCGCAGCGCAGTCCTTATCATGCACGGGGAGAAAGCACATTCCTGCTATTTCAGCCGCGATGCTTATGCCGCGATGGTGAAGGATAACCCTTATACAGATAACAAGGAACTGCTGATCATCCCGGATGCAGTCCACACAGATCTGTATGACGGCGGCGGGAAGGACGCCATCCCGTTCGATAAGCTGGAGCAGTTTTTTTCGGAAAATATGAGATGACATTTATAAACTTAAAATACGAGGAGGAAGACAATGTTAGGAAATTTTATGTATTATGGGATGTAGATCCGGAAGGAATATTGATGAACAGATTGCATCGGAAGGCCTGAAAAAAAGGGAGGCCTATATGGAAGAACTGAGCCTTATGATGCATCTGAAAGTTTTCTGACGCAATCAGCACAATCAAAGACATGGAACCGGACGCAGATGTAGTTACAGATGGCCTTTCCATTTCACACAATGTGGTTCAGGATTCGGAATCTGATATTATCGAATGGTTCATGTACTGTATTTCCGTTACTATACAGGCTGATTTTTACATCCAGTTCCACCATTATCCTGATAAATGCCCTCATTCCGGGGTTTGTGTTAAAAGTACTAAAGAGTGGAAAACATCGCCTCTTTCACTCTTTCAAATCACTAATCATGTATATGATTGCAAATACAACTTACTTTTGATTCCTTTCCAGACTATTTTCACTGCAAAAGGCCTGCCGAACATACCGGCAAGCCTTTTCTCACGCATTATCCTCCTTTTCTCTGTCAAGTAAATTTTCTCTTAAAAATGGTTGATTATCTCAAAAAAGCCTTGATTTACGGGCATACAAGCAGGATTT